>Ga0209829_10000025_pt1 | contig 121146 bp, 104 predicted proteins | sample C_140205_EF_Meta_FD_187311 | JGI IMG/M metagenome (GOLD analysis project Ga0209829, IMG submission 187311) | Freshwater microbial communities from Lake Croche, Canada to study carbon cycling - C_140205_EF_MetaG (SPAdes) (version 2) | ecosystem: Environmental > Aquatic > Freshwater > Lake...
CCGAACTTGGGATCCGGCAGGATTTCACGTTTAGGGACTTCACGACGACGTGGCATATTTCACCTCTTTGCTTCAGTTTGATGGCTGGACGTCCGATCCAGACACCCCGCAAATTCACATTGAACTTGCACTTACTCGACTCCAACAGGGAGTCACTTCGTTGAACTGGCTCGTCTAAAAACCAGAGCAACACCTTTTTTGAAAGCTAACTTAAGCTTTCTTCGGGCGCTTAGCGCCATATTTAGAACGCGATTGCTTGCGGTCTTTTACGCCCTGCAAGTCGAGTGAACCCCGCACGATGTGGTAACGCACACCTGGCAAGTCTTTCACACGACCACCACGTACCAACACCACGGAGTGTTCCTGCAAATTGTGGCCTTCACCACCGATGTAGGAGATCACCTCGAAGCCGTTGGTCAAGCGCACTTTGGCCACTTTTCGCAGAGCAGAGTTAGGTTTTTTAGGCGTCGTGGTGTACACACGTGTGCACACACCGCGGCGCTGCGGAGAGTTTTGCATCGCAGGGCTTTTTGACTTGGTCTTTTCGACCTCGCGCCCCTGACGCACCAATTGATTGATGGTTGGCATTTAAAAAAACGTCCCTAAACGTTTGGAATGAACAAAAGAATCTTCTCCGCTCCAAATGCGGAAAAGCCTTCTAGTATAGCGTTTGAATTTGACGCTTGCAATTATTTCTATCGACGGCCTGAAGAAGGCCAAGTTTGCAAGCGCCAACTTTTCTTATTTAATCCACAAACGCAAGGCGTCCCAAGCTCTGCCCAAGACGCCGGCCTGCTCCACAGGCTCAAGCGCCTGCAAGGGCATGTCCACCCAAAGCTGATTGCCGCGGAAAACTTTCAAGCTACCAATGACCTGCCCTTTGCTGACAGGCGCCACCAGGGGATCGGGCCGAGCCAATTGAGTTTTGATTTGAGACGCTGTCCCCGTGGGTACGGAGACCACCAGCGCATCAGAGCGCCCCAGCTTGATTGTGGAAGATTTGCCTTTCCAGATGGCGGGCGTGGCCACAGGCTGGCCGGGTTCAAACAATTTGACGGCCTCAAATGCGGTGTAGCCCCAATTGAGTAGCTTTTGAGCTTCGTTGGCGCGGGCGACTTCACTGCTGGCACCCAAGACAACGGCCATCAAACGGCGCGGCCCTAAATTGGGAAAGTCGCGCTTGGCGGTGGCCACCATGCAGTAGCCCGCAGCCTCAGTATGTCCCGTTTTCAATCCGTCAACGGTGGGGTCTTTGAACAACAACAAGTTGCGGTTGCTGTCGTTGGCCGCTGGCGTGCCAGGGTAGCGGTATTTTTTGATGGCATAAGTCCCGACATATTCAGGAAAATCATGCATCAGACGGGTCGCCAAGGTGGCCAAGTCTCGCGCGGTGGTGATGTGCCCTGACTCTGTCAAACCTTCTGGATTTTTGTAGCTGGTGTTTTTCATACCCAAGACTTTGGCTTGGTCATTCATGAGTTGCACAAAGCGCTCCACAGTACCGCCCACGCCTTCAGCCAGCACCACGGTGGCGTCATTGCCAGACTGAACAATCATGCCCTTGATCAAGTCCTCCACGGGGACTCTCATTTTGGGATCAATGAACATGCGAGAGCCCGGCATTTTCCAGGCGCGCTCACTCACAGCCAAGCTTTGCTTGAGGTCAATTTTTTGGGACTTCAGGGCGTCAAAAACCAAATAGGCGGTCATGAGTTTGGTCAATGAAGCCGGCTCAACGGGCATGTCCAAATCGCGCGAAGCCAGTATTTGATTGGCCGTCACGTCGAGAAGTACATAAGCGCGTGCGGCCACCTCGGGCGGCTCGGGTGGCGCCGATTGAGCCCAACTGATCATGGGCCAAGCACCACAAAAAATGACCCAAATGACGCTTTGAAGCGTTGCGATAAACAAGCGGCCTACCCTTGCGCCCAGGCTTGGCGCGGGTGATTTAAAAATTAAAAAAGGAGTCATGTGGTTCTGTTGATTTGTTCTGTCTAAGTCGTTCTTCGCACTGGCGTTGAAGCGATGCATTTTCTGACGCCTGAAAGCATGGCATCAAGCTCGCAGGTGCCGGCTGACCAGCGCCCGCAACAAAGGAAGTTGGCCATGAAAAAAATGTTCGACGCCAGGCACAATGGTGATGGGCAAGGCTTGCGGACGGGCCCAATCCATCACGCTGGTCAGCGGCACCGTATCGTCCACCTCGCCGTGCAGTACCAAGGTTTTTTCGTGCAAGGCTAAGGGTACAGGTGCCACCTCAAATCTTGAGGCGGCCGTGCCCACCAACACCAATTTTTCCAATGCAAGGCCGTGAGGCAAATGCGCCAAAGCATGGCTGGTGACAAAGGCGCCGAAGGAAAAGCCAGCCAAGGCCAAAGCCGGCGCTTGGTTTTGTTCAATGACGCTCATCAAATCGGCCAACTCACCACGGCCATCGTCGTAGTTGCCTTCACTGGCGCCAACGCCTCTGAAGTTGTATCGAATGGCTCGCCAGCCGTTTTGAACAAACGCTTTGGCCAGTGTTTGAACCACTTTGTTTTGCATCGTACCGCCAAAGAGTGGGTGCGGATGGGAGATGATGGCAACACCTTTGAAGGGCGTTTCATCTGGCACATCGCACAGCCCCTCCAGGGCGCCAGCAGGCCCATTGAAAAAAACCGCTTGGGTTGCAGAGTTCATCAGCGCCCCACGTCTGGCGGCGTCAACAATCGGGTCACAACTTGGCCGTTTTTCAAGTGGCTGTCGATGATGTCATCGATGTCGGCGTTGTCCACGAAGCTGTACCAAGTGCCCTCTGGATAAACCACGGCCACGGGACCGCCTGCGCAACGGTCAAGGCAACCGGCTTTGTTGACCCGAACCTGGCCTGGGCCGGCCAAACCCATCTCTTTAATTCGTGATTTGCAGTGGTCAAATGCAGCTTGAGCGCCTTGCAAAGCGCAACACGCTTCGCCATTTTTTCTTTCATTCAGGCAAAAGAAGATGTGCCGTGCGTAATAGGGTTTGTCAGTGTGAGACATGTCTGTTCAATGAGTTAGTTCAGTGGTGTGCGCAGGCTAAAAGCGCGCGGGAATGATGGCCTTCAGCGGTTCATTTTAGGGGGTCGTGTGGACGACAAGCATTGCATCAAATAGGCTAGCAAAACAAAAGGCCACAGCCAACCGATCCATTGAATCAGGCCATGGAAACGGATGAATTGGCCTTGTTCCCAGTTTTGAAGTGTGAGTGAAAAATAAGCGCTGGCCGACGCATTGTTGAGCAGCGTCAACTGCAGCATCAAGCACACCAGCGCCAACACTTGCAAGCTTTTCTCCTGAAGCCACATCAATGGCAATGCCAAGATGGCCGCCACCATCAATGCCAGTTGAACGGGTGCACTGACCCATGCCCACGCGTGGGAAGGGCCGTAGGTGAGGGCCGCAGACAAACTGGTAAAACCAAGACCCAAGCCCAACAACATGAGCCATGCAATCAGCTTTTGGTGCAAGTGCCGAATGACACTGAAGGCCAGCATGCAAGGCAACAGTTGCCCTAGGCATACGCACAGCGCTTCGTAAATGGGCAACAAGGGCTGAAGCTCGACTTCGCGGACGGGCAGCCAATCCAAAAGAAATGTATCTTGCAATCGCAAGGCCAGCGCATCTTCGGCCCGCTCTAATACCTGCCCCAAGCCCATCGGCACGGAAGCGGGGAACAACAAAGCCACCGGCCACAAAGCCAAAATGACCAGCGAAAATCGTGCATCGGTGGCAAACCAATTGGCACGAAACCGACTCCATCGATTGATGAAACCAAATCGGTCCAGGGTCCAAGCAGCAGAAGCGCCCAGCAGTGCGCCTGCCGTGTTTAACAACCAATCCAGGTTGGAAGCCACCCTGGCAGGCAAAAAAAGTTGAAGTGATTCCATGGCCAATGAAAGCGCTGAGCAGGCTAATACGGCCAACACCACGGCGGGCAATTGACGCGCACTCCGACGCAGTGCCAAGGCCACAATGAAGCCCAAAGGGGCGTAGCCCCAAACATTGGAATGAACATCAAAAACCGTCCAATATCGAGGCCAGGGGGCAAACAAGAAAGCAGTCCAATCGACGCCTTGCGCGCGCCAATTTTCAAAGGGGTACAGGCTGGCGTAAATAATCAGCACGGCATAAATGCCGGCCAAGGGCCATGCTGCTGTTTTTTGCATGGTGCTGATTTGTTAAAAGGGCTTGACCACCACCAATATCACCACCGCCACCAGCATGAGCACGGGCGCCTCATTGAACCATCGGTACCAAATATGGCTGCGTGTGTTTTGGTGCTGAATGAACTTTTTCAGAACCCGAGCACAGGCATGGTGGTAAGCCAAAATTAACACAACAATGGCCAATTTGGCATGCATCCACGCATTGCCTGGCCCCCAGCCGATGCCAATGCCCCACCACAGCCAAATGCCCAAGATCAAGGCGGGTATGGCCAACAAGGTGGTAAAGCGCAATAGTTTTTGGGCCATCAGCAACAGCCTCTCTCTCTCGGCCAAAGAATCCTCAGGCACCATGGCCAAATTGACAAATATCCGGGGCAGGTAAAACAGGCCCGCAAACCAGCTGGCCACGAAAACAATGTGAAAGGCTTTTATCCAGAGCATGCCCAAGTGTAGCCTTGAGCTTTGGTTTGCCACAAGCTTTGAAGTCAGGCACAATTTTCAGATGAATACAACTCACGCTCCCTACCCCATTGGCCGGCCCCGTCGATCACGGCGCACAGACTTCTCTCGTCGCTTGGTCCGAGAACATCAACTCAGCGTGGACGATTTGATCTACCCTGTCTTTGTGCTTGATGGCCAACAACAACGCCAAGCCGTGGCCTCCATGCCGGGTGTAGATCGACTCAGTTTGGATTTGTTGTTACCGGTGGCAGAAGATTGTGTGACATTGGGCATTCCGGTCATGGCCCTGTTCCCCGTGATCGACAGTGCGCTCAAAGACCCTCAGGGCAACGAAGCCCTGAATCCAGAAGGCTTGGTGCCCACGGTGGTTCGCGAATTGAAAAAGCGTTTTCCTGAACTGGGCATCATGACCGATGTAGCACTTGACCCCTTCACCAGCCACGGGCAAGACGGTTGGCTAGACGAGTCGGGTTACATCTTGAACGACTTAACCTTGGCTCAATTGGTGAAGCAAGCTTTGGTGCAAGCCGAGGCCGGGGTTGACATCGTTGCCCCTAGCGACATGATGGATGGCCGCATTGGCGCCATTCGGCAGAAACTGGAATCCAAGGGTTTTGTTCACACCCAAATCATGGCCTACAGCGCTAAATATGCCAGCTCTTTTTATGGCCCATTCCGTGATGCTGTGGGCTCTGCAGCCAACTTGGGCAAGAGCAACAAAAAGACTTACCAAATGGACCCAGGCAATATTCTGGAGGCCATGCGAGAAGTGGCCATGGACATTGCGGAAGGCGCTGACATGGTCATGGTGAAACCCGGCATGCCCTATCTAGATGTGGTTCGCAAAGTGAAAGAAGAGTTTGGTATGCCCACCTTTGCCTACCAAGTGTCTGGTGAATACGCCATGCTCAAAGCCGCCGCACAAAACGGTTGGCTTGATCACGATGGGGTCATGATGGAGAGCTTGCTCTCCTTCAAGCGTGCAGGGGCAGATGGCATCCTCACTTACTTTGCACGCGATGCTGCTCGACTTTTGAAACAAGCCTGAGCGGCCCCATGCGCGTCTTCATTGTTTCTGCAGGGCACGTTCACGACGCGCTTTCCATTCCACGGCAATTGCCAGAGATGGGTTTTGTGTGGATAGCCTGCTCTCGCAGCTTTTTTCACACGGAACAAAACCAAGTTCAACATCAATTGGAGAACTTAACGGGTCACAGCGTGCTCGACCTGCACATCTCCGATTTGCTCAATAGCCATCTGCCCTCCCGCTTCGACCTCACTTCCCACTACGACATCTTGGTGTTCAGGCGCTTGGCCACTGCCACAGCCGAGTCTGATCCCGCCTCGGTGCTCAGACCACTCAATGGCAAGGGCAAAATGAGCGGCCCCCCCGCTTTGCGGCGGGTGGACACCAGCGCCATCGGGTTTGTGGTTTTTGACAATGTGCTCCTGACCGTCCACCCCGACGACTGCGCGGTCCGTGAGGCTTATGCCGCAAGGCTGATGGCGGCCAGCAAGGCCATCCAAGACGCCCATGCCGAAACGGATGGGGCCACCATGAAGTCCGATGACGAAAGATCAACAAGCGCCCGCGATATCCCTGGGAGCCCCGCCGATTTGATGCTTCGCATGGTCAGCCAAGTGGTCGACGGTTATTTGGACTTAAGGCGTGAGCTCACACGTCAACTCGACCACTGGCAAGCAGAACTCATCAGCCCCAGCACACGGTTTAACAATTGGTCAGCACTGTTGGAGGCTCGCTTGTCTTTGCACCACTTGGATGAAATTTGCGAAGATCAACTGAGCGCCATGCAAGACTGGCTCGAATCCTTGAACACATGGGCTCTTCCCAATGAAAGCGCATTGTTCAAAGAGCATGAAGTGCTTAAAGTACGCAGCCGGGATGTGCTCGAGCACATTGACCGCGTGGTGCACCATGTTCGCCGTTTGGAACAAAGCATTGAAACGGCTGTGCAAATTCACTTTAATGCGCAAAGCCATCGCACCAATGAGACCATGCGCACTCTGACCTCCATTACTGCCATCTTCCTGCCCCTGAATTTGATCGCGGGCATATTTGGCATGAACTTTGAGGCCATCCCTTTGTTGCACAGCCATTTTGGCTTTTGGTGGACCTTGGCCAGTATGGCCTTGATCGCTTTGTCTTTGGCTTGGTTTCTTTGGCGTCACCAATACTTGGCTCGTTCTGGTCGCTAAGCCTTTGGGGGAGGGCCTTGGGGTTGTGGGCGCAGCCTTTAACGCAAGTGCAATTTGAAAAAGGCCAAACTACGCTGCTGCGCCATCTGCGCAGATTCGGCATGCCAGGCGCCGCGGTGGTTGCAATTGAACCCATGATCGGCGGCGTAAGTCAAAACCTCGGCTTGTGGATGTGCGGTTTGGAAGGCGTTGACCGACGCCATTGAAATCCATTTGTCCTCCTCGGCAAAGTGCGCCATCAAGGGCACTTTGGATTGGCGAAGCGACTCTGCCTCACTGGTCATGCCGCCTCCGTAATAGGTCACGGCAGCAGACAAGTTGTTCAGCAAACAGGCTGCTCGCCAAGACAACAAGCCGCCCCAGCAATAACCCACCACGCCGACTTTGTCACATCCTTGGGCTCTCGCGTGATCGATGGCCGCTTGAATGTCTTGCAAAACGCCTGGGGAGGGCAAAGCTTCGGCAGCCGTCTTCAAGCCCATGCCCAAGGCCCTGTCGGCTTCGCCATATCCCAAATCGACGTCCACTTGAACGCGCTGAAAGACCGCCGGCGCAATGGCCAAAAAGCCTTCGGCGGCGTAGGCTTCAGCCACTTCCTGAATATGTTGATTGACACCGAATATTTCTTGAAGAACAACCACCGCGCCTTTGGGCGCCGATAATGGCTGCGCCACATAAGCTGGTGTCTGAGCGCCATCGGCAGCGCTTAATTTTATAAAAGTACCCATGGAGATCTCCTTGAAGACGCAGTGTCTTCCCTCATTTATCTAATGACGTCAAACGATTATTATTTGACAATTGACTCCAATTATTTTGCCATCAATTTCGCTAACCTGGTTATTTATGAACTCCTCTTACATCGAACATTTCATTTCTGGTCAAACGACGGCCGGCGGCTCAGACCGAACGCAAGAAGTCTTCAACCCCGCTACAGGCCTCGTCTCTGGTCACGTTCGCTTGGCCCATGCAGGTGACGTGGATCAAGCCGTGGCAGTGGCGCAAGCTGCTTTCCCGGCTTGGTCAGACACGCCACCGCTGCGAAGGGCTCGGGTCATGTTCAAGTTTTTAGAGTTACTTAACCAGCATCGCGACACATTGGCCCACATGATTACCGCAGAGCACGGCAAGGTGTTCACCGATGCGCAAGGCGAGGTCACTCGCGGTATCGACATTGTGGAGTTTGCCTGCGGCATCCCGCAATTGCTGAAAGGCGATTTCACCGACCAAGTTTCCACGGGCATCGACAACTGGACACTGCGCCAGCCTTTGGGTGTGGTGGCCGGCGTCACGCCTTTTAACTTTCCTGTGATGGTGCCGATGTGGATGTTCCCCGTGGCGATTGCGTGTGGCAACACCTTTATTCTCAAACCCAGCCCGCTAGATCCTAGCCCCAGCGTGTTGATGGCCCAATTGCTCAAACAAGCAGGCTTGCCCGATGGCGTCTTCAACGTGATTCAAGGCGACAAAGAAGCCGTTGACGCTTTGGTCTCACATCCCGATGTCAAAGCGCTGAGCTTTGTGGGCTCCACACCCATTGCCAACAGTCTTTACGAAAATGGCGCAAAGCACGGCAAACGCGTTCAAGCCCTGGGCGGCGCCAAAAACCACATGGTGGTCATGCCCGATGCCAACATTGAGCAGGCGGTTGATGCCCTGATGGGCGCAGCCTATGGCTCTGCTGGTGAGCGATGCATGGCCATCAGTGTGGCGGTGTTGGTGGGCAATGTTGGCGAGAGATTGATGCCTTTGTTGCTGGAAAAAACGCGCGCCTTGAAAGTGTTAAATGGAACCAATTTGGATGCCGAAATGGGCCCCATCGTGACTGCCGCTGCCAAGGCGCGCATTACCGGCTATATCGATGCTGGCATTGCGGAAGGTGCGCAATTGTTGGTGGACGGCCGTCAATTTGACGGCTCAAAAGCGGGGCAGGGTTGTGAAAATGGCTTTTGGATGGGGGGCACCTTGTTTGACAAAGTGACCACCGACATGCGCATTTACAAAGAAGAAATTTTTGGTCCTGTCTTGTGTTGTATTCATGTGAAAGATTTTGGCGAGGCTGTTCAAATGATCAACAACCATGAATTTGGCAACGGTGTGAGTTGCTTTACGCGCGATGGCAATGTAGCGCGCGAGTTTTCAAGGCGCATTCAAGTCGGCATGGTGGGCATCAATGTGCCCATTCCTGTGCCCATGGCCTGGCATGGATTTGGTGGTTGGAAGCGCAGTTTGTTTGGCGACATGCATGCCTATGGCGAAGAAGGTGTGCGCTTTTACACCAAACAAAAATCCATCATGCAGCGCTGGCCTGAAAGCATCGGCAAAGGTGCTGAGTTTGTCATGCCTACTGCAAAGTAATCTCAAACAGCAGGCCGCTGACAGACCCTTTGCGCACAAAATACCACGATGAATGATCACACTTTCGACTACATCATTGTTGGCGCCGGAACTGCGGGCTGTCTTTTGGCCAACCGTTTGTCGGCCGATGCCAGCAAACGCGTTTTATTGATTGAGGCAGGCAAGCGGGACGACTACCACTGGATTCACATTCCCGTGGGCTATTTGTACTGCATCGGCAACCCTCGCACGGATTGGATGTTTGAAACCGAGGCGTCCGCTGGCTTGAACGGGCGCAGCTTGCGCTACCCTCGTGGCAAGGTGTTGGGCGGGTGCAGCAGCATCAACGGCATGATCTACATGCGCGGCCAATCTCGCGACTACGACCAATGGGCGCAGTTCAGCGGCGACAACAGTTGGCGCTGGGACCAGTGCCTGCCCTACTTCAAGTTTCACGAAGACCACCATGCGGGCGCATCGGCGTTTCATGGTGCAAAAGGCGTGATGCCCGACTTGATGAAGTCAACCAAAATCGGCGATGAGGCCAACCCCAATTATTTCAATCTGCTCAAAGCGAAGCGTGCGGGTGGCGAGTGGCGAATTGAAAAACAACGCTTGCAATGGGATGTGCTTGACGCCTTTTCTTTGGCGGCCCAACAGGCCGGCATTCCTGCTTTGAATGACTTTAACCAAGGACTCAACGAAGGCGTCGGCTACTTTGACGTCAATCAAAAAAGCGGTTTCCGCTGGAACACCGCTCAGGCTTTTTTAAGACCCACCTGTTATGGTCGTCCCAATTTTGAGCTTTGGACGCAGGCACAGGTGGCCAGCCTTGTGATTGAAAACGATGCCGATGGCATGAAGCGATGTCAGGGCGTCAAGGTCTGGGATGGACATCAACTCGTCACGGCCAGCGCCACACGGGAGGTGATTTTGAGCGCAGGCAGCATCGGTTCAGCGCACATTTTGCAACTCTCCGGCATTGGCAACGCCTCCTTGCTGAAAGAGCACGGAATCGATTCGACCATTGACTTAAAGGGTGTAGGCACAAACTTACAAGACCATTTGCAAATACGTTCCGTCTACAAAGTCAAGCATGCCAAAACCTTGAACGTTTTAACGCAGAGCTGGTGGGGCAAGGCCAAAATAGGGCTTGAATATGCGCTGTCTCGGTCTGGACCCATGAGCATGGCTCCCAGTCAATTGGGCGCCTTCACCAAAAGTGATCCTCAAAGAGAATGGGCCAACCTTGAATACCATGTCCAGCCTTTGAGCTTGGATGCTTTTGGTGAGCCCCTTCATGCGTTTCCAGCCATCACCGCCAGTGTCTGCAATTTAAATCCCACCAGTCGCGGCAGCGTCACATTAAAGAGCCCCGATTTCAATGTGGCGCCCGCCATTGCGCCTCAGTATTTAAGCACCGATGAAGATCGCAAGGTGGCCGCTGACAGCTTGCGAGTGACCCGGCACATCATGTCGCAGCCCGCCATGGCGGCATATGAGCCCGAAGAATTCAAGCCCGGTGTGAAATACCAAACGGACGAGGAGTTGGCTCGCTTGGCAGGCGACATTGCCAGCACCATTTTTCACCCAGTGGGCACGACCCGAATGGGCCGAGACGACGACCCCATGGCGGTCGTTAACAGCCGCTTGCAAGTGCGAGGCATCAGGGGGCTCAGGGTGGTGGATGCAGGGGTGATGCCCACGATCACCAGCGGCAATACCAACAGTCCTACTCTCATGATTGCTGAAAAGGCCGCGCAATGGATATCCCAAGATGCCTAAGGCCCCATGCTTTGCGATTGCCAGTGACGGGTCTCCCAAGACACGGGAAATCCCTGATATTCTGCGCTCATGAATCACGCTATATTTTCTTCACTCGATGAACTGCAGTTTGGGTTCGTTTTGAGGGAAGAGGAGACACCCAAACCACTCGAACATAAACATCCAAAACGAGATGTGACTTTTTACAAGCGTCGCGAAAGCGACGCTTTTTTTTCATGGAATTTTTGATCGTCTCTTTGGCCTCGCTGTTCGCTGGCATGGTCGATTCCATTGTGGGCGGCGGCGGTCTCATCTTGGTTCCAGCAATGTTTGCAACTTTCCCTGCAGCGCCGCCAGCGGCATTGGTGGCCACCAACAAAAGCGCCGCTATTTGGGGTACTGCATTTGCCACTTACCAATTCAGCCAAAAAATAAACATGCAATGGGCCGCATTGCTGCCAGCCGCCGCCGCGGGGCTCATTGGCTCACTGTGTGGTGCATGGGCCGTCACGCAAGTGGATGCGGAGCTGTTGCGCAAGGCCTTGCCATTTTTGTTGTTGGCTTTGTTGGGCTACACCATGGTGAAGCAAAACATGGGGCAGTTGCATCAGCCTCGATTCAAAGGGCGCCAAGAGGCCGTCATTGCCGCAGCAGTAGGTTTGGTGCTGGGTTTCTATGATGGTTTTTTTGGTCCGGGTACAGGCAGTTTTTTTGTATTTGCCTATGTGCGCTTGATGGGCTACGACTTTTTAAACGCATCGGCATCGGCCAAATTGGTCAACACCGCCACCAACTTTGCGGCATTGGCATTGTTCACGCTACAAGGGCATGTGTGGTGGCATCTGGCATTGCCCATGGCCGTTGCCAATGTGATCGGCAGCATCATTGGCACCCGCTTGGCAATGAAACATGGCGCAAGCTTTGTTCGCTCTGTATTTTTGGTGGTGGTGTCTGGCCTGATTGTGAAAACAGGCTATGACGCGTTTTTGCGTTAGAGAAGTGTTTTGACGGGCACGCGCTCAGACAAGGCACACATCAACTCGTACCCCACGGTGCCCGCTGCGGCGGCCACTTCATCGATCGAGACACCATCGGTATTTCTCGCGCTGTGTGGCATTTGTTGGGGTCGCCCCCACAAGTTAACTTCACTGCCAATTTGGGCGTGAGGACAATTTGTTAAATCAACGGTGAGCATGTCCATGCTCACCCTGCCCACGGTTTGTGTCCGGACACCCGCAACGCTGACCGGGGTGCCGGAAGGTGCACTGCGCGGATAGCCATCGGCATAACCACAGGCCACCACACCAATGCGCATGGGCCTGTCTGCCGTAAAAGTAGAGCCATAGCCCACGGTGTCACCGGGCAATAAGTGTTGCTCACCAATGATCGCCGCATTCAAACTCATGACCGGTTTCAGCCCCCACTGATCAGCCGTTTGCAAGGGAAAATCGGGCGAACTGCCGTACAAGGCAATGCCTGCTCGAACCCAATCGGCCCGAGCATTGAGGTCTTTGCCGTGGCGCAATGCGGCCGCGCTGTTGCACAACGTTCTCTCGCCCGACAAGTCGTGGGTGTGCTTGGCAAAAACGCTCATGGCTTGCTCTATGCCCTTGTGGGTGTCGGCATCACTGAAATGCGTCATGAGGGAAATTTCATCCACTTGAGGCAATGCATTCAAGCGTGTCCATGCCGCACGAAATGCTTGAGGTGAAAATCCCAAACGGTTCATGCCCGAATTCATCTTGAGAAAGACCCGATGTGGCTGGTGTGTTTTGTGACTGGCCAGCATGTCGATCTGCGCCTCGGTGTGCACCACATGCCACAAATTCAGGCGCGAGCAAAGTTCTAGATCACGCGCGTCAAAGGCGCCTTCCAACAATAAAACCGGTCCACGCCAACCGAGTTGTCGCACCATTTCGGCTTCGGTCAAATCCAACAGCGCAATGCCATCTGCTGCGCGCAAGCCATCGAAGATTCTCTCAATGCCGTGGCCATAGGCATTGGCCTTCACAACGGCCCAGACCAAGGCGTCGGGCGTAAAAGATTTGATTTGCGTCAGGTTGTGTCGCAGGGCTTGGCTATCGATGGTGGCCTGAATCGGTCTTGGCATGTCAACAGTCGGGTGAAGTGGAAGCGTTCGATAAGGTCTTTGCCTAGATTGTGTCACTTCATGGCGTGATATAACCGAAACTAACGCCAACTTGAGAAATTCAAGAGTTGGAACACTCGATGTACCCCCCCTGAACTCGGCTCTTGGCCTAACCTAACAAAGCATGACTTCATGAAGCGCGGTTTTTACACCATCATGGCGGCCCAGTTTTTCAGCTCCCTGGCCGACAACGCGCTTTTTGTGGCGGCGGTTGAACTCATTCGCATCGGTGGTGGCGCAGAATGGCAACGTGCTGCTTTGGTGCCCATGTTTGCATTGTTCTATGTGGTGTTGGCGCCATTTGTTGGCGCCTTTGCCGATGCCAGGCCCAAAGGTGAGGTCATGTTCATCAGCAATGCGATCAAGGTGTTGGGCTGCTTGATGATGCTGTTTGGCACGCATCCCTTGTTGTCTTATGCCATCGTCGGCTTGGGCGCCGCTGCTTATTCACCGGCCAAATATGGCATCTTGACCGAACTGCTTCCAGCGTCACAATTGGTCAAGGCCAACGGCTGGATTGAGGGTCTCACCATTGCCTCGATCATCTTGGGCGTGCTGGTGGGAGGCCAATTGGTCAGCCCGCATGTGTCTGAGTACTTGTTGAGTTTTGATTTGCCATTCATTGAAACCAGCATCGACACCCCACCCGAGGCTGCCATTTTGCTTCTCATTGTTTTATATGCCATTGCGGCTTGGTTCAACACTCGAATCCCAAACACAGGCGTGGTCATGCGCAACATGCCCGCCAATAAATGGGCGCTGTTGCCCGATTTTTGGGATTGCAACACCCTCCTTTGGAAAGATCGCTTGGGCCAAATCTCTTTGGCAACCACCACTTTGTTTTGGGGCGTCTCCGGCAATCTGCGTTACATCGTATTGGCATGGAGTGCCGCGGCCTTGGGTTACAGCACCACACAGGCATCTAGCTTGGTGGGCGTGGTCGCCATTGGCACTGCGGTCGGTGCGGTGGTGGCATCGGTTCGAATGAAGCTGCATCAGGCCACCTTGGTCATGCCTTTGGGCATTGCCATGGGCGTCTTGGTCATGGCCATGAACTTCATTGACAATGTTTGGCTGGCGGCGCCGTTTCTTATTTTATTGGGCGCACTGGGCGGTTTCTTGGTGGTGCCCATGAACGCGCTGTTACAACATCGTGGCCACAACCTCATGGGTGCTGGCCGCTCAATTGCGGTTCAAAATTTCAACGAGCAATCGTGTATTTTGTTGCTGGGTGGTTTCTACAGTTTTTCAACCGGCATGGGCTTGTCAGCCTTTGGCGCCATCACCGCCTTTGGCTTTGTGGTGGCCTTCTTTATGTGGCTCATCCAACGTTGGCATGCGCGCAATTTGAGAGACCACAGTGAAGTCATGAACCACCTGATCGATGTGGCAAAAAATGATCAGCTGCATGGCTGAAGGTCATATTGATTCACACCCTTGAAGGCCCATTCAATGAAAACAATTTACGATTTTGAAGCCGTCCAAATGAATGGGCACAACATGGCCTTGCGCCAACTGCAGGGTCAGGTCATGCTGATTGTGAATACCGCCAGTGCCTGCGGTTTCACACCCCAATTCAGCGGTCTTGAAAAAATCCATCAAACCTACAAAGAACAAGGCTTGGCTGTTTTAGGTTTTCCATGCAATCAGTTTGGCAACCAAGATCCTGCGAGCAACGAAGTCATTGCCAATTTTTGCCAAGTCAATTACGGCGTCAGTTTCACCATGATGCAAAAGATCGATGTCAATGGTGCCGACGCACACCCTTTGTACCAATGGTTGTGTGCCGAGGCGCCCGGTTTGTTGGGCAGCAAGGCCATCAAATGGAACTTCACCAAGTTTTTGGTGGGGCGTGATGGCCGCGTTCTGAAGCGCTATGCCTCCATGGACAAGCCCGAGAAAATAGCCCACGACATTGAGGCCGCTCTTGCTGCGTTGGCTGCTTAATGTCGCCTTCTGCGACTCCAGGCTCCTTGAAACGGGCTCAATGGCTTTTTGATAGCACCTCGTCGACCAACTCCACCCAATGCCGAACCGGTACGTCGGCGCCACTTTGAAGGTGCGTGATGCAGCCAATGTTGGCACTCAAAATGGCCACAGGCTGCAAGTTTTTCAGGTGTCCCAACTTACGGTCGCGCAAGGCATAAGCCGTATCGGCTTGCAGCACAGAATAGGTGCCTGCTGAGCCACAGCACAAATGGGATTCATTGTCGGCCACGCGCAATTTAAATCCAAGCTGTCCCAATTGAAACTCAACACCGCCCTTGAGTTGTTGGCCGTGTTGCAAGGTACAAGGCGGGTGATACGCCAGCACACCCGTTTCAGCGACAAGCTCAGGCTTCAATTGCTTTTGAAGTTCCGGTAAACACATGGGCAGCAACTCACTCAAGTCGCGCGTGATTTCGGAAATGCGTCGCGCCTTCTCAGCGTACTGCGCATCATGTTGAAGCAGGTGGCCATACTCTTTCACCGTCACGCCGCAGCCCGACACATTCATCACAATGGCTTCCACCCCTTGTTCAACCCAAGGCCACCAAGCATCGATGTTTTGGCGCATGTGATCTAAGCCACCCACCTGATCGTTCAAGTGAAACTTGACAGCGCCACAGCAACCGGCGGAGGGCGGAACCACAACCTGAATGCCGCAGGCACTGAGCACGCGGGCTGTGGCCGAATTGACATTGGGCATCATGGCAGGCTGCACACAACCAGCCAACATCAAGACCTTGCGAGCATGCGTTTCTTGCGGCCATGCCCCTGCATTTTGTGGCGCAGGCACTTTGGCTTTCAATGCGCTCGGTAGAAATCCTCGCAAGCCTTGGCCCAACTTCATGGCGGGCGCAAAGAGAGAAGAGGTCAGGCCTTCTTTGAGTGCCCAACGCAGTGCGCGCTCCTTCAAAGGTCTTTGCACTTTGGCATCCACCACTTTGCGACCCAAATCTAGCAAGTGGCCATACTCAACGCCGCTAGGGCATGTGCTCTCGCAATTGCGACAAGTGAGACATCGGTCTAAATGCAGCTGTGTTTTTCGCGTGGGCTCTGTCCCCTCAAAGACCTGCTTCATGAGGTAGATGCGGCCGCGGGGTCCATCTAGTTCATCGCCCATCAGTTGGTAGGTTGGGCAGGTGGCGGTGCAAAATCCACAGTGCACACATTGGCGCAAGATGGCCTCGGCTTCTTGGCCGATCAAGGTGTTTTGAAACTCCGGTGCGAGTTGGGTTTGCATGGGGCGCCTTAGAAATACGCGTTCAGTCTTCGCGGGCTAAAAATGCCCAGTGGGTCAAATTCATTTTTCAACGCTTGTTGGATCCGTTGTTGTACGGTGTCCAGTGGCGTCATGGCTGAGGTGTTCACCTTGCTTGCGGCATTGGCCTGCTGGGGCCGCCTGAACAAAGTGGCTTGTCCACCTGCCTCTGAAACGACTTGCCGAACAGTTTGTGCGTCCGTCAGCGGCGCCCAGATCCAGCGTTGTGCGCCGTGCCACTCAATGAGAGTTTCGCTTGTGTTGCATGGGAATTTCAAAACGGGTGCGGTTTGCGGCACAGACAAGCGCCACAGTGCCATGTCAGGCTCGGTGCTGTCGTTTGTGAAAAATGGCAAGGCTTGATCTCGGCACATGGCCCAATCTTTGGCAGCAGATTCCGCCTCTTGCGCAATCAATTCGCTCTTCAACTTGGCCACATCTTGTGACATGCGCAACTTGGCCGCTTGTACTGCAGCCAACGCACCTCGCAATCGAACAAACAACATCTCTGGTGCGCCAGCTTGTGTGGTGTCTTTGACCCAGCAGCTGGCATTCAATGGCAAGGGCTGCCCGCCCCATTGGTGCAACAAATTCAGCGCCTGCGCTTGGGGCAGCGCACACATCAAGAATGCTTCGGCCGGTGCAATGGGCAAGACCTTGAGTGACACTTCGGTGATCAAACCCAGTGTGCCCCAACTGCCTGCCAGCAATCGGCTGACATCGTAACCCGCCACGTTTTTCATCACCTGACCGCCAAAGGTGAGGTGTTCGCCACGCCCATTGATGAAGCGCAGGCCCAACACATAATCGCGCACGGCACCCACACTGGCGCGTGCAGGGCCGCTGAGTCCGGATGCCACCATGCCGCCCACCGTGGCTTGGCCCTTTGAATTTTCGCTTTGGAAATGGGGGGGCTCAAAGGCCAAGCACTGGCCATGCTCAGACAGCAGTGTTTCGACTTGCGCCAAAGGGGTGCCTGCGGCCACCGTGATGACCAATTCACTGGGCTCATAACGCACAGCACCTTGAATGCCGCTGGTTTCCAACAACTGCCCCTCTAAACCTTCACCATAAAAATCATGGCTGCCCGAACCGTGAATGCGAAACCGAGGACGGCTCGACTCAGGCTGTGAGGCCGCGGCGCGAATGGTTTCCAGAAGCGACACCACATCCGGGCCTTGACCAAGCGCTGAGGCATTGGCGTTTACAGGGTTCATGGCGTTCATGGGTCAGTCTTTGAAAAAATTCACTGGCAAGCCGGGGGTTTCGACCCTGGTTGCAAAAACACAGCCAGATGCAGGCAAGGCTGCAATTTCAGCATCACTGCGGCCATGTGCAGACGTGGTGATCATCAGGGTGCGCAAGTCTTCTCCACCAAAACAAGGCATGGTGGGGCACTGAACCGGTGTGTGAATGTATGCCAGGCAAGCTCCATCGGGTGCTATTTTAGCCAGTCGATGTCCTTCGTACATGGCCACATAATAATTGCCCTCCACATCAACAGCAGCCCCATCGGGACGGCCTGCATAGGCTTTTGCCACGTCAGCGCCATAAACCCAGTCTTTGGGCTTGGCTGGAAATTGAACAAAAACTCTGGGGTTTGACAAGCGCTGGCCGTCCATTTCGTAATCCCAAGCGCGAACGCAATGAGCGGCAGTATCTGACCAGTAAAGCGTTTGCGCATCGGGCGACCAAGCCAGGCCATTGGCCACCATGGCATGACCCGCTTTGACCGTGAAGCTGCCGTCTGCTTGCAACGCATACAAATGAGCGGCCGCTTGATCGCGTGGCTCGTACATGCTGCCGCTCCAAAAAAAGCCTGCGGGGTCGCACTTGCCATCGTTGAATCTGAGCGTCTCGGTGTCATAAGGCGCGGGCGCCAGCATTGTCAATTCTCCACCCCAAACCTCGGCGCGGTAGACCCCACTGCGCAGGGCCATCACCCAACCGCCGTTCAGAACGGGTGCAAAACAGCCAGGCTCTTCCGACAAACGCCAATTGTCAACCTCTCGTGATGGCCTGAATATGTTGGCCACTTTCATCCGGCGCAGGCGTTTCCCTGGAATATCAACCCAATACAGCCGGCCTTCATGCGGCTGCCAAAAGGGCGATTCCCCCAAGATATCGGGCTCTGCTGTAACCTGATGCCAAAGTGGGGTGATCAGCGCGGGTGTCATATGGATGTTGATTTGCAATTCTTTCAATGCTTCATTGTGAATTAATTCAAGCCAAAAAAAAGCCCGCCGAAGCGGGCTTGTTAAATTGGAGACTAACTTCTCGGAAAGTCTTTGGAAAATCTCTGGGGATTAACCGTGATAAGCAGTTTCGCCGTGTGATGTGATGTCCAAGCCTTCGCGCTCAGCCTCTTCAGAAACACGCAGACCCACTGTCAAATCAACCAGCTTGAAGGAGACCAAAGACACCACACCTGACCAAACAATGGTCACGAGAATGGCTTTGGCTTGCGTCCAAACTTGAGCGGCGATGGAGTAATCAGCGGCTGTAATGCCCGTCGCCGTGACCCAGTCGGCCACAAAGCCAGGGCCGCCCAAGGCTGGTGAATTGAAAACACCCGTGAGCAATGCGCCCACAATGCCGCCCACACCGTGCACACCGAAAACGTCCAAGGTGTCGTCTGCGCCAAGCAATTTCTTGAGGCCGTTAACGCCCCACAAACATGCAAAGCCAGCCACAATGCCAATGACCAAGGCGCCGCCAATACCCACGTTGCCAGCGGCTGGCGTGATGGCCACCAAACCGGCCACGGCACCAGAAGCTGCGCCCAACATAGAAGCTTTGCCACGCATCAGCGCCTCACCCACACACCATGCCAACACTGCAGCCGCTGTGGCCAACAATGTGTTGACGAAAGCCAATGCTGCAAAACCGTTGGCTTCGAGAGCAGAGCCGGCGTTGAAACCGAACCAGCCCACCCACAACAAAGAGGCACCGACCATGGTCAATGTCAAAGAGTGCGGTGCCATGGCTTCACGGCCATAACCAATTCGCTTGCCTACCATGAACGCGCCAACCAAGCCAGCCACCGCAGCATTGATGTGAACCACGGTACCGCCAGCGAAGTCAAGTGCACCCCACTGCCAGATCATGCCGGCCTTGCCGTTCATTTCGTCCACAACCTCTTTGGCGGTGTAGGCGTCAGGGCCCATCCAGAACCAAACCATGTGCGCGATGGGCAAGTAGCTGAAAGTGAACCACAAAGTCATGAAGATCAAAACTGCGGAGAACTTGATGCGCTCTGCAAATGCACCCACGATCAAGGCACAGGTAATGCCAGCAAATGTTGCCTGGAAACCCGCAAAGGTAATTTCAGGAATGACCACGCCTTTGCTGAATGTCGCTGCATTTGCAAACGTACCCGCAGCGTTGTCCCAAATGCCATTCATGAAAAGTCGATCAAGGCCACCAATGTAGGCGTTGCCTTCGGTGAAAGCCAAGCTGTAACCGTAAATAAACCACAAAACGGTCACCAAAGAAAACGTGACCATGACTTGCATGAGCACAGACAGCATGTTTTTGCTGCGAACCAAGCCGCCGTAGAACAAAGCCAAGCCAGGGACCACCATCATGATGACCAAGATGGTGGAAACCATCATCCAAGCGGTGTCGCCTTTGTTGGGAACCAAAACGGGCGCGGCTTCTGCAGCGGCAGCGGCAGCGGGTGCCGTGGCAGGCGCAGTTGCATCGGCTTTGGCGTCGGCTTTCACTTCAGCCTTGGCTTCGGCTGCAGGGGCCGTTTGAGCCATAGCAGCACCGCCAAAGCACAACGTGAGTCCCAATGCGAGGGAGGCAAATATTTTTTTCATGTTGATATTCTTTCTGGGAAATTAAAGGGCTTCGGCCCCAGTTTCACCGGTGCGAATGCGTACGACTTGTTCCAAGTCGTAGACAAACACTTTGCCGTCACCAATTTTTCCGGTGCGAGCACCCGACTCAATGGCTTCGATCACGCGTTCCACTTGATCGCTTGAAACAGCAGCCTCGATCTTGACCTTAGGCAAGAAGTCGACCACATATTCCGCGCCGCGGTACAGCTCGGTATGTCCTTTTTGACGGCCAAAGCCTTTGACTTCGGTCACAGTAATGCCTTGCACGCCAATGGCTGACAAGGCTTCACGCACCTCGTCTAGCTTGAACGGTTTAATGATGGCGGTCACCAGTTTCATGATGCTTCCTTGGTAATAAAGGGAAATTTAAAAGGTGTACTTGATGCCAACAACCAAGCCGTCTTTGCCAAGCTGTTGGGCCTTTGCGCCAGTGCCATAAACGTATGAGCCTTTTTTGGCATCGGTGCCAATGGCTGCAAGCGATGCAGACAAACCATTGCCAAGGTCTTTGCCGAAAGTAAGGGCGTAATCGGTGTAGGAATAGATGCTGTTTCCAACTCCTTTGACATTTTGATAACCAACGTGGGGCGCCAATGAATAGCCGTCGCCCAAATCAAATGTGGCTGTGAGGTCCAAGTAATAGCTGCCTTTGGATTTGGCAAAACCAAACAAGTTGCTCAAGCTTTGTGAGTACTTCAAAGTGGCTGGGCCAACGGTCAATGCACCATACAGTTCGTTGGTGTTGGCGCTGGGTTTCAACGCATTGTTGGCGTATTCGTAGTGCAAGTAACCCAGGTCATAGCCCACATCGCCCACGGTGAATTTATAACCGCCGTACAGATCGACTTCGCTACCGGCCTTACCACCTGCGTCCTTGATCCATTTGATACTAGAGCCCCAAACGCCAATGTAAGCACCGCTCTTGTCGGCGTAATCAGCGCCGGCTTGGACCGCTGGGTCAAAGCGGCTTTGAGAAATACCGCGGTAACGGTATTCGTTCACACCACCCGCATTGAATGACAAGCTTGACTCGGGTTCTGCGGGCGCGGCGGGGGCCGTTTGAGCCATGGCACTGGTCGCAGCGGCCAAAGTCATGGCCAGCATCAAGGGGGAAATAATTTTTTTCATGAGAAGTTCCAATTTCATTTGAATAAAGACTTTGTGTACTTAGCATTTAGCATGCCAACGCCGCACTGCATCAGTGCAAGTCATTGTCATCACAGTGAAATGAGGTTTTTTGTCACATTGATGCTCCAATGACCATTGCACCCACCTAGTTCCGGATGGCCCTCACCTCATTCAACACCGCACACTTATTGTGCACGGAGTCAACATGCGTCTCTCTTTGGTGCAAAGTCGTGCTTTGCTTGGACTTCAAGCGCCAGCTGTCACCGTGGAGGTGCACTTGGCCAATGGCTTGCCCAGCTTTACCTTGGTAGGCTTGGCCGATGTGGAGGTCAAGGAGGCCAGAGAGCGGGTGCGTTCGGCCTTGCAAAATTCGGGTTTCGAATTCCCAAGCAATCAGCGCATCACCGTCAATCTCGCGCCAGCCGATTTGCCCAAAGATTCTGGCCGGTACGACCTGCCCATCGCATTGGGCATCTTGGCGGCCAGCGGTCAAATTGAAGATGCGCGTTTCAAGCAGTTTGAGTTTGCCGGAGAGCTGTCACTGTCGGGTGAATTGCGACCCGTTCGAGGGGCGCTGGTCATGGGATTGGCACTTCACCAACTGCCCAATGCCCGCAGTTTGGTGCTGCCGCCTGGCAGTGCAGAGGAGGCCGCATTGGTGCCTGATGCCACGGTTTACAGGGCGGTTCACCTTCGAGACGTCGCTGCGCAATTTGCAAAGATGGGGGCCCATTGTGTAAGCACTCAAGCAACACCTGTCAACGCCAACGAAGGTTGGGCGAAGTTGGCAAGCCTGTCGCTACAAGACTTTTCAACCCAAGAACCTCAAGGGCCTGACTTGGTCGATGTGAAGGGCCAAGCGGGCGCCAAGCGCGCACTCGAAATTGCAGCAGCAGGCGGACACAGTTTGCTCATGGTGGGGCCACCGGGTTCGGGCAAGTCCATGCTGGCGCATCGTTTCGCGGGCTTACTACCAGCCTTGAATGTGACCGAGGCCTTAGAGGCGGCTTCTGTGGCCAGCTTGGCAGGGCGGTTTCAATTGTCTCAATGGTCGAGGCGAACAATCCGCCATCCTCATCACTCTGCCAGTGCCGTGGCTTTGGTCGGCGGTGGGTCGCCCCCCAGGCCGGGTGAAATTTCGTTGGCACACCACGGCGTCTTGTTTCTTGATGAATTGCCAGAGTTTCCAAGGGCCGCTTTAGAAGCCTTGCGCGAGCCATTAGAGTCCGGAAGCGTCACCATTTCAAGGGCGGCTCAACGTGCCGAATTCCCGGCTAGGTTTCTTTTGATCGCAGCCATGAACCCCTGCCCTTGTGGGTACGCTGGGCAGGCCAGAACGCCCGGACAAAAGGGGCCAGTATGTCGATGTACGCCCGATCAAGTCCGTCGGTACATGAACAAGATCAGCGGACCTTTGCTAGACCGCATCGACTTGCACATCGAGGTACCCAGCCAAAATGCCGCTCTGCTTATGAATGCACCCAGCGGTGAGCGCACGGCGTCTATTCGAAGCCGGTGCTTGATCGCTCAACAAGCCGCTATCAACAGACAAGCTTGCAACAACAGCGCACTGGCAGGAACCTTGCTAGACAAGCACTGCAGTTTGAAAGGCTCTGCCTTGGCATACCTCTCTCAGGTCGCCTCGCATTTTGCATGGAGTGGGCGCAGCACGCACCGTGTTTTAAAAGTGGCCCGAACCATTGCCGATTTAGCGCAGTCCGAAAACATCGAGACCCCGCACATTGCCGAAGCGGTTCAGTACAGGCCCTCGCAAGCCTGATTACAAATTGGGCGCCAGCAAACGCTGAATGTCGACCACTTTCAAATTCTGCCGCGCAGCCAGCTCGTTCACTTGGTCTTCACCCACTTTGCCCACGTTGAAATATTGGCTATCGGGGTGGCTGAGGTAAAAGCCTGACACGCTGGCCGCCGGTGTCATGGCCAAACTTTCAGTTAAGCCCATGCCGATCTCTTGGCATTGCAAGAGTTCAAACATTTGCTTTTTAACCGAGTGGTCTGGGCATGCGGGATAGCCAGGCGCAGGGCGAATGCCTTGGTATTTTTCGGCCACCAAATCTTCGAGCGACGCATTTTCTTGTGCGGCGTAGCCCCACAAATCTTTGCGCACACGTTCGTGCATGCACTCTGCAAAAGCTTCAGCAAAGCGATCGGCCAAGGCTTTGAGCATGATGGCGCTGTAGTCGTCGTGCGCAGCTTCAAAAGCTTGTTCGCGTTTTTCAACACCAATGCCTGCTGTCACAGCAAACACACCGACGTAGTCTTTTAGATGCGTCGCTTTTCCTGTTTCATCGGAGCGTGGCGCCACAAAATCGGCCAAGCAGCGGCTAGGTTTACCCGACTGTTTTTCTGTTTGTTGGCGCAGGCCATGCCATGTCAGAACGGGTGTTTCACGTGCCTCATCCGCATACAAGGCAATGTCATCATGGTTCACACAGTTGGCGGGGTACAAGCCCATCACGCCATGCGCTGTGATCCAACGGCCTTCGATGATTTTTTGCAACATCTTCTGCGCATCGTTGAAAACCTTTTGTGCTTCAACGCCCACCACCTCGTCTTTCAAAATAGCAGGGTAGGGTCCGGCCAAATCCCAGGTTTGAAAGAAGGGGCCCCAATCGATGTAGCGCGCCAATTCGGCCAAGTCAAAATTCTTGAACACACGACGGCCAATGAATTTGGGCGTGGGCGACTTGAACGCGTTCCAGTCGATGTTGGTTTTGTTGCCACGCGCTTTGACCAAAGGCCACATGGGCGTTTGTTTTTTGTTGGCATGCATCTCACGCACTTTGGCGTAGTCGGCATTCAACTCATCAATATAGATAGTCGCTTGATCTGACAACAAACCTTGCGCCACGCTCACACTGCGCGAAGCATCGGGCACATACACCACAGGGCCTTCGTAATGCGGTGCAATTTTGACAGCGGTGTGCACGCGGCTGGTGGTGGCACCACCAATCAGCAAAGGCATTTTGCGCAAACGGAAATGCGCATCTTTTTGCATTTCGCTGGCCACGTACTGCATCTCCTCCAAGCTGGGGGTGATGAGGCCGGACAAGCCAATGATGTCGGCATTTTCTTCTTTGGCCTTGGCCAAAATTTCGTGGCACGGCACCATCACGCCCATGTTGACCACGTCAAAGTTGTTGCACTGAAGCACCACCGTCACGATGTTTTTGCCAATGTCGTGCACATCGCCCTTCACGGTGGCAATCACAATCTTGCCCTTGGATTTCACATCTTGACCGGCGGCTTCTTGCTGGCGTTTTTCTTCTTCAATGTAGGGCACCAAGTGCGCCACGGCTTGCTTCATGACGCGCGCCGACTTGACCACTTGCGGCAAGAACATCTTGCCTTGGCCAAACAAATCACCCACCACGTTCATGCCGTCCATGAGTGGGCCTTCGATCACGTGCAAGGGGCGGCCGTTCTTGGCCAAAATTTCTTGATAGGCTTCTTCGGTGTCTTCGGTGATGAAGTCGGTGATGCCATGCACCAAGGCATGTGACAAACGTGCCGAAACAGTGACAGGCGCTTCAGGGGTGCCGCGCCATGCCAATTTTTGCGAGTCGTCTTTGGCGGCGCCTTTGGCGTTCTCGGCCACTTCCACCAAGCGCTCACCTGCATCGGGGCGGCGATTCAACACCACGTCTTCTACACGCTCGCGCAGGTCAGGTTCGAGTTCGTCGTACACACCCACCATGCCGGCATTGACAATGCCCATGTCCATGCCCGCCTGAATGGCGTGGTACAAAAACACGGTGTGAATGGCTTCGCGCACAGGGTCGTTGCCGCGGAAGCTGAACGACACATTGGACACACCGCCCGACACTTTGGCACCGGGCAAATTATGTTTAATCCAACGTGTGGCCTCAATGAAGTCGACAGCGTAGTTGTCGTGTTCTTCAATGCCCGTAGCAATGGCAAAAATATTCGGATCAAAAATGATGTCTTCGGGAGGGAAGTCAACCTCGTCTACCAACACGCGATAAGCGCGCTCGCAAATTTCAATCTTGCGTTGGTACGTATCGGCTTGGCCTTTTTCATCAAACGCCATGATCACGGCCGCGGCGCCATATCGCTTGATCAGTTGCGCTTGTTGCTTAAAGCCTTCCACGCCTTCTTTCATGCTGATGGAATTGACAATGCCTTTGCCTTGAATGCAACGCAAACCAGCTTCAATCACGCTCCACTTGGAGGAGTCGATCATGATGGGCACGCGGGAAATGTCGGGCTCAGAAGCAATCAGGTTCAAGAAGCGCACCATGGCCGCTTGGCTGTCCAACATGGCTTCGTCCATGTTGATGTCGATGATTTGCGCGCCGTTTTCGACCTGCTGGCGGGCCACGGCCAAAGCTTGCTCGTACTCGCCGTTCAAAATCATGCGGGCAAAGGCTTTGGAGCCTGTGACATTGGTGCGCTCACCAATGTTCACAAACAAAGCGTCCGCACCAATTTGCACGGGCTCAAGTCCAGACAGTTTTAAAGCAGGAACAACAGAAGACACTTCTCACCTCTTGAATCGCAGGTGAGCGTGGTTTGCAATTAAGAATGGACTGCGCCCATCATTGACCCCCAAGCCTGACCTGCGACCCATAGGGCCGTCAGGCTGCAACGCTCCTTGAGGAATTGGTATTTTAACTGGCTAAATCAGCTTGTTCACGCAGCTTCTTTGTAAAACGCGACGGCGTGCAACCCTCGGGGCGCCAAAGGCGCCACAGCCTTTTGAATGGCGTCAATGTGATCCGGCGTGGTGCCGCAGCAACCGCCCACAATGTTGACCAAGCCTTCTGCCGCAAACTCATGCAGCAATCGGCTGGTCACGTCGGGTGTTTCATCAAAGCCGGTGTCGCTCATGGGGTTGGGCAGACCGGCGTTGGGGTAGCAGCTGATGAAGGTGTCGCCGGCCACTTTGGCCAGCTCTTGAATGTAGGGGCGCATGAGCGTGGCCCCCAAGGCGCAGTTCAAGCCAATGGCCAAGGGCCGCGCATGGCGCACACTGTGCCAAAAAGCGGTGACGGTTTGGCCGCTCAGAATGCGGCCCGATGCATCGGTCACAGTGCCGCTGATGATCAAAGGCAAGCGCTCGCCACTGGCTTCAAAATATTCTTCAATGGCAAACAAGGCTGCTTTGGCGTTGAGCGTGTCAAAAATGGTTTCCACCAAAAGCAAATCAACGCCGCCTTCCACCAAGGCTTGTGTTTGTTCGTAGTAGGCTTTGCGCAATGACTCAAAATCGACATTTCGCGCGCCAGGGTCGTTCACATCGGGGCTGATGCTGGCTGTTTTGGGCGTCGGGCCCAAGGCGCCCACGGCATAGCGTGGTTTGTCCGGGGTGGAAAACTTATCGCAGGCGGCGCGCGCCAAGGCTGCAGAAGTGCGGTTCATTTCAACGGCCAAATCGGCCATTTTGTAATCTTCTTGCGCGATGGTGGTGGCCCCAAAGGTGTTGGTTTCTATCATGTCTGCGCCCGCTGCCAAATAACCTTCGTGAATGTCACGAATCACATCGGGACGAGTCAGGCTGAGCAATTCGTTGTTGCCCTTCACGTCTTTGGGAAAGTCTTTGAATCGCTCGCCGCGGTAATCGGCTTCGCTCAATTTGAAGCGCTGAATCATGGTGCCCATGGCGCCGTCCAGAATGGCGATGCGTTTTTCCAGTATGGCTGGCAGGGCTTGGGCGCGGGTGTAGATCAAAGGTTTCATGCCGCCATTGTAAAAAACATTTAAGACTTATGAGAATTCGTCACAGTCAGGCCATCACCCAATTGATGTTGGGCCTTAATCGCTCTATATTCAAGTCATGAAAAAACGTCATTTCTTAGCGCTTGGCAGCTCTTCTTTAGCTTCTTCTTTAGCCGCTCCTTGGTTAGGCACTCTGGCCAGCGGTTTAGCACCCAACCTTGCCTTTGCCCAATCAAAATTTCCAGAACGCCCCATTCGCGTCATCGTACCCTTTGCGCCGGGTGGTGATGGCGACATCATTGGCAGGCTGTGGGTCAAGTTTGCCATGGCCCACACGGGCGCCAATCTAATTGTTGATAACAAGGCTGGCGCGGGCGGCGCCATTGGCGCCGCAGAAGCTTCACGGGCCAAAGCCGACGGCTATACCTTGCTGCTTGGTACCTCCTCCACCCAAATCATCAACCCTCTGGCTTCAGGTACCGCCAACTACGACGCCATCAAAGACTTCCAATTGGTGGGCATGGTCAGCATCAATCCCACTTGCATTGTGGTTCACCCCAGCGTGCCGGCCAACAATTTGCGTGAGTTGGTTAGTCTGATTAAAGCCAATCCTGGCAAATATGCCTACGGCTCTGCAGGCCCCGGCACCATCACCAACCTCACCGGCGAATTGTTTAAGTTGCAGGGCGGCAAATTGGATGTGCAGCATGTGCCCTACAAAGGCGGCGGCCCTGCCATGCAAGACTTGGTGGCAGGTCATGTACCCATGATCACGCCCATCATGTCATCAGCCGTGTTGGCCCAACACCGCGCAGGCCGTGCACGCATTTTGAGCGTCAACAGCGATGCGCGCTTGAAAGCGGCACCCGACATTCCAACCTCTGTTGAAGCAGGGGTTCCCGACATGCGCGTTCAGGTTTTCAATGCGGTCTTCACACCTGCCGGCGTGCCGCGTGATGTTTTAGAGTTTTTGCGTGCAACACACAACAAAATTCGCAACGACCCAGGCTTCCTACAAGATTTGGAAAAAGCTGGCGCTGACCCATTTACGGGGTCTGATGCAGAAAAGTTCATCGCTGACGAAGTGGGCCGCTGGACCAACGTCATCAAAGCCACGCAGTTCAAAATTACTTAAATGATTTGAACTCGCCTGCTTGTCAGGGCCCACCCGTCTGGGTAATTCATCGACATTCGCATTCAACAGGTCAGGTCACCCACTCGCATGGGAGACAATACCTACCGTGTCTACGCTTGTTTCAACCACTCATCCCCATGTTCTAAGCATCCTGAGCGAAGTCTTCGGCTACGAGTCTTTCCGCGGCCCCCAGCAAGACATCATCGATCACGTCACATCAGGTCAAGACGCCTTGGTGCTCATGCCCACGGGAGGCGGCAAAAGTTTGTGTTACCAAATTCCCGCCATTGCACGACAAAACGCGGGGCAGGGCTTGACCGTGGTGGTCTCGCCGCTTATCGCGCTCATGCACGACCAGGTGGGCGCCTTGCATGAAGCCGGTGTGAGTGCGGCGTTTTTAAACTCCACCCTCAGCCCTCAAGAAAGCTTGGCCATTGAACAACAATTGTTGCGCGGCGAGATCACCTTGCTGTATGCCGCTCCCGAACGCATCAACACGGCCCGCTTCTTGGCGCAGATGGACGCCCTTTATCAACATGGCAAGTTGAGTTTGTTTGCCATTGACGAGGCGCATTGTGTCAGTCAGTGGGGCCACGATTTCAGGCCAGAGTATCGAAGCCTCACAGTCTTGCACGAACGTTATCCGGGTGTCCCAAGGGTGGCGCTAACGGCCACCGCTGATGCTCTCACCCGAGCCGACATCATCGAGCGGCTGCAATTGGAAAATGCGCGACTTTTCATCAGCAGTTTTGACCGCCCTAATATTCGTTACACCATCGTTGAAAAAAAAGAGGCCAGCACGCAGCTGCTTCGCTTCATTGAACGCGAACACGAAGGCGATGCTGGCGTGGTGTATTGTCAGTCGCGCAAGCGGGTTGAAGAAGTGGCGCAGATGTTGGCACAAAGCGGCATTGATGCCTTGCCTTATCACGCCGGATTGGATTCGTCTCTCAGACAAAAACACCAAGATCGTTTTCTTCGCGATGAAGGGGTGGTCATGGTCGCCACCATTGCTTTTGGCATGGGCATTGACAAACCCGACGTGCGTTTTGTGGCGCACTTGGACATGCCCAAAAACATCGAAGGCTATTACCAAGAAACTGGGCGTGCTGGGCGCGACGGGCTGCGAGCCGATGCATGGATGGCTTATGGTTTGCAAGATGTGGTGAACCAACGGCGCATGATCGATGAAAGCCCTGCAGACGAAACCTTCAAGCAAGTCATGCGTGGCAAGTTGGACGCCTTGTTGGCTTTGGCAGAGGCCACCGACTGCCGCAGGATGCGTTTGTTGTCTTACTTTGACGAAGACAGCCAGCCCTGCGGCAATTGCGACAATTGCTTGCACCCGCCAGCGGTTTGGGATGGCACCGATGCCGCTCGCAAGTTGCTCTCCACGGTTTTCAGAGCCCAGCAGCACAGCGGCTTTTCTTTTGGGGCTGGTCACATCATGGACATCTTGCGCGGCAAGGCCACTGAGAAAGTCTCTCAATATGGCCACGCCCAGCTCAGCACCTTTGGCCTTGGTGCCAGCTTCAGTGAAGCCCAGCTTAAAGGGGTGCTGCGCCAGCTCATTGCCATGGGTGCGCTGAACGTTGATGGTCAGGTCTACAACACTTTGCAGCTGACGGAGGGTTCTCGTGCGGTTCTGAAAGGCGAGGTCAGCATCCAAATTCGGGAGTCCATTGGCCAAAAACCTGAAAAGCGCAGCCGCAAACCGCTGGCGCCCGGCCCCGCCGCGGCCAATCTGAACCAAGATGCAATGGTTCGGTATATCAATTTGAAAGCATGGCGCGCCGAAGTGGCCAAGGAACACAATTTGCCAGCCTATGTTATTTTTCATGACGCCACCTTGGCCCAAATTGCAACCGTGGCACCCCAAACCCTGGCCGAACTGAACGGCATCAGCGGCATCGGCGCTAAAAAACTTGAAGCCTATGGCCCTGAAGTTTTGCAACGCTGCCGTGTTCAGCTAAAATAATTGGCTGTTCATTATGAGGTTTTTCAAATGTCCGACCTGAACCAATCCCAAGAATCCCAAGACCCCGTCGAAGGTGTTGTAAAACACATTCCCATCGTCATTCCCGTGGCCGGCGCTGTTTTGATCTTCTTGTTGGCATTCATCGCCACTTTCATGGCCTAAGGCGAGCCCCTTTTAAACACGCTTAACACGGACGCCACCCGGGCGCCATCTGATAGACCCGCTTTTTTGCGGGTTTTTTTTGCCCATATGACGCTCGCATTGAAAGCGGAACCATCTTTATTCGCGTTTTGCATAGATTTTCAAATGTTTTTCATATTTTCCTTTCCCTTTTGAGCAGGTCTCTCTAAAATCCATGACCTGGTTACAAACTGGTTACAAGCCAATTTGGGGCGCTAAAAAGGCGCTAAACCGTCGCTAACCCAGCGCCGACAATTCTTTTTTTGAAAAACTCAATGAGCCTTGCTACTTTCAAGTCAGCAACTCGTGGGGCTTTTCAAAAAACGATTTTTAAACTTTGGAGCACTTCCCATGAACTCACCCGTGATGCAGGGCTTGAACCTGAACACCCCCGCCTACGTCAAAAATCCCAAGCTGATCGCTTGGGTGGCTGAAATGGCGGCCCTGTGCAAGCCTGATCATGTTTATTGGTGCGACGGCTCTCAAGAAGAATACGATCGTCTGTGCCAACTGCTGGTCGACAATGGCACCTTCAAAAAGCTCAATCCCGCCAAGCGCCCGGGTAGCTTCTTGGCTTGGTCCGATCCGTCTGATGTGGCCCGCGTAGAAGACCGCACCTTCATTTGTTCTGAAAAGAAAGAGCATGCTGGCCCCACCAACAATTGGATGGCGCCCGCAGAAATGCGCCAAACCTTGAACCCCTTGTTTGAAGGCTGCATGCAAGGCCGGATCATGTACGTGGTGCCATTTTCCATGGGCCCCTTGGGCTCACACATTGCACACATTGGGATTGAGCTCACCGACAGCGCCTATGTCGCCGTCAACCAAAAGCTCATGACCCGCATGGGCAAAGACGTGTTCGACGTGATTGGCGCCGAGGGCGAGTTTGTCCCTTGCTTGCACACCGTGGGCGCGCCTTTGGTGAATGGCGCCAAAGATGCAACACCCTGGCCTTGCAACGCCAACGTCAAATACATCGTTCATTACCCTGAAACGCGCGAAATTTGGTCTTATGGTTCAGGCTATGGTGGCAACGCTTTGTTGGGTAAAAAATGCTTTGCCTTGCGCATTGCCTCTAACATGGGCCATGACCAAGGTTGGCTGGCCGAGCACATGCTTATTTTGGGCGTGACCAACCCGGCTGGTAAAAAATACCATGTGGCCGCAGCATTCCCCAGTGCTTGCGGTAAAACCAATTTCTCCATGTTGGTGCCCCCTGCTGGTTTTGAAGGTTGGAAGGTCACCACCATTGGCGACGACATTGCATGGATCAAGCCCCAAGCCAACGGCAAGATGATGGCCATCAACCCCGAAGCCGGCTACTTTGGCGTGGCTCCCGGTACCAACCACCACACCAACCCCAATTGCATGAACAGTTTGGACAGCAATGTGATCTTCACCAACGTGGCGCTCACGGACGATGGCGATGTGTGGTGGGAAGGCATGGAAAAAGACACTGGCAAATTGCCCGATCACTTGATCGATTGGCAAGGTCGGGACTGGACACCTCAAATTGCCAAAGACACCGGCGCTAAGGCCGCACACCCCAATGCACGCTTTACAGTGGCTGCCACCAACAACCCAGCCCTCGACGCTGCTTGGGACGATGCCGCAGGCGTGGCCATTGATGCCTTCATCTTTGGTGGCCGTCGCTCCACCACCGTGCCATTGGTGACCGAAGCCCGCAACTGGACCGAGGGCGTGTACATGGCCGCCACCATGGGCTCTGAAACCACAGCTGCCGCGACAGGTGCGCAAGGCGTGGTGCGTCGCGATCCTTTTGCCATGCTGCCTTTCTGCGGTTACAACATGAGTGATTATTTTCAGCACTGGCTGGATGTGGGCGCCAAGGTGGAAGCGGGCGGTCATACTTTGCCCAGCATTTATTGCGTCAATTGGTTTCGCAAAGACGAGGGCGGCAAGTTTGTATGGCCTGGCTATGGCGAAAACATGCGTGTTTTGAAATGGATGATTGACCGCTTGGAGGGTCAGGCCAATGGGCAAGAAAGCATCTTTGGCATCACGCCCACTTATGACGAACTCACTTGGACAGGCCTTAACTTCAGTGCTGACCAGTTTAAAACCGTGACCAGCATTGACAAAGCGGCTTGGCAGCAAGAGCTTCAATTGCACACCAACCACTTCGAACAATTAGCCCATAACATGCCAAAAGCCTTGCTCGACAACAAGGCCAAGTTAGAGCAGCGTTTGGCCAGCCTGTAAGTCCGGCCCCTGCGGTTTCAATGACTGCATGAAAAAAGCCTCGCAGGCAAACCGGCGAGGCTTTTTCATTGTTGGCCCTTTGACAAGGGCCAATGATTACATAAAGTACTGACGTGTGCGCAGCAAACGAGTGACGCGATTTTGGGTTGTGTTGTCGCCCAACAAAGCGTCTTCGTCAGAACGCATCATGGCAATTTGCAGTTCAGACATCAGGCGTGCGTCTTTTTGCGCAATGGCCCACATGCGAGCGTCAGCGCGGCTTTGCGCCATGCTGACCGACCAGCTGTCCAAAGCTTTTTTCACCTGAACGGCCAAAGATTTTGAAGCGTCAGCAAACAAGCCCAGTGAGGCAAACACAACAGCCCACAATGCCACCCAAGCAGCCAACAAGTGGCCTTCCGCCCATGTGTCCATCATTTGGTCTGCAACCACCACAAAGGCGGTGATGATGGCCGCCAACAAAACACCAGCCAAGGTGCGTGTCGGGCTAAAAGCATTGCCCATTCGCTGAATGTTGGCAACGGCTTTTTCGGCACGCTCCACGCCAGGGTGGATCAAGGGATACTCAAGGTTTACAAAACTTTGTTTCATGATAATTTCCTCTTTTCAGTCATTAATTTAAGGGGCAGTTCAAACTTCTCAACTTGTTGTTTGTTTGCCATGTGTTGAATATTAGGGTTTACTCTAGTATTGTTCAACTTTATATTTATGATGAAATTCATTCACATTCGAAATGATTGAGCCCATCCATACCAATTTCCGAACTTTGGACCTGAACTTGCTCAGGGTTTTTGACGAAGTCATGGCCGAAAAAAGCCTGACCAAGGCTGCGCGAAACCTGTCCATTACCCAACCCGCCGTGAGCAATGCGTTGCGTCGCCTTCGCGAAACATTGGGCGATGATTTGGTCAGGCGTGAGGGCCATGGCATTACCCCCACACCGTTTGCATTGATACTTTGGCCCCATGTCAGGGCGGCATTGGACCAACTTCAATCCGCTTTGGTTCCACAACAATTTGTGCCCACAGAGGCGCGCAACTCTTTTGTCTTGGCCATGGCAGACGCAACGGCGGCTGAACTGATGGGCGGTTTGGGGCAGGCGCTAGAGAAACAAGCACCGCAGGTTTCTATCCGAGTGGTACCCCTCACCACCCGAGACCCTCGAAACATGTTGCACGATGGGATTGCTGATCTGGCGCTGGGTTATTTTCCGGCCGTGTTGGCCGACTTGACCGCCAAAGCCCAGTCGGGCGAGGCCGTGGCTTTTGAGCATCACCGCTTGTATGACGGCGAATATGTGTGTGTGATGCGCCGCGGTCACCCCTTGGCCGACAAACAAATCAGCCTGGATTCATTTTGCGCTGCCCGACACTTGCTCGTGAGTTTTTCGGGTCGCCCTTATGGCTTTATTGACGAAGCGCTGGCCTCCATCGGACGCCAGCGCCGCGTGGTCATGACCGTCAATCAATTTTTTACGGCGGGCCGTGTGGTCGTGAACTCTGATTTGCTCACTGTGCTGCCCAAACATTTTGTGCCGACAACAGGCATCGCCACTGAATTGTTTACGTGCAATTTGCCCTTCAAAGTGCCAACCCTGCATGTGGATGCTTTGTGGCACCGACGCAAACATGCCATGAGCGATCATCTTTGGTTAAGGGAGACGCTGATGGGCGTCTCACGTCAGGTCTTTCAAGCTGAACGACATTGAAGCGCCGCACATGTTGACCCTTCAGCTCTTGTCAGATCTACACTTGGAAACGCACCCGCAATTTGTGCCGAGGGCCGCCGCCCTGGCCGATGTCTTGGTGTTAGCGGGCGACATTGGCTCTTACCAGCCGGGGTCGATGTTGGCCGCGCAAGGCGCGCTTGATTTTGGGCTGTCGCGTTTTTCACCGCGACAAGACTTGGCGGGCTGGCCTGTCCCAGTGTTGTTTGTGCCTGGTAACCATGAATACGACGGCATGGCGTTTGAGGAAGCCGATGCGCGTTTGCGTCAAACTTGCGAGGATCTTGAAATCATTTACTTGCATCAGCGCGTTGAAGTCATTCAGGGCGTCCGCTTTTTGGGTTGCACCCTGTGGAGTGATTTTGAAGCCCTCGTCCCTCTACAGGGCCCGCTCTCTGTGCAACTCAAAGCCCGCGAAAAAGCACATCGGGCGGCTGATTTTTATTTGCGTAAAACAGGCACAACGTTCAACGGTGAACCTTTTTTGTCGGCTGCTGTCAAAGAAAAATCATTGGCCGATCAGGCCTGGCTTGCGCAAGCCCTTGCAGAGCCCTTTGACGGCCCTTCGGTGGTGGTGACGCACTTTGCCCCAAGCTTGAGAAGTGTGGACCCTCGATATGGCCTAACGCCAGGAAGCGCCGGATTTTGCAATGCGCTAGATCACTTGCTCCCCAATGCCACGCTTTGGCTACACGGACATTTGCATTGCGCCCATGACTACGTGCATCATGGCTGTCGCGTGGTGGCCAATCCACTGGGCTATGCCCGAAAAAATGAGCAAGCCGATTTTGATGCACTCAAGTGCGTGAGCGTGGTGTGACTGATCACTGATACGGCCGCGCGTTGAGCCCCGAAAAACAAGTGGCCATGACCATGTCAATGATTTCTGAGTCTGTGTGCAGTTCACTCATTTTTAAAAACTCCACCACAGGGTCACAAGCCCGGGCATACAAGGTGTAGAGCACTGCAATGGCTGGCAAGGCCGAGTTGATAAAGCCTTCTTTTTGGGCCTGCACAATCCATTCGCCCAGCAAGTCACTGACACGCATCAAGCCATCCATGTACGGCCGGCTGGCCATCAAGGTGGCCCGCAGGCTTGAGTTTTGGCTAGGCAGGCTGGGCATCTGACCATTCAATTTGAGCTGCAAAGTCCAGCGCGTCATCGCCATCAATTTGCGCAAAGCATGGCAAGGTGTCTGCAATTGCTTGTTTTCTGCAGCCACACTTTCTGGGGGTTGTTCGTTGAGTTGCTCTAAGAAGTCTTGTGCTTTTTGCATGGCTTGAACCATGGCCGCGCAGGCCAGTGCTTCTTTGCTGCTGAAGTGCTTGTACAAACTGGCCTTTGCAATGCCCACCTCGGCGGCCACCTCGTCCACGGTCATGGCATCAAAACCCTTCTCGGCCAATAAGCGATTGACCGATGCCGTGATGGCGCTTTCCCGAGCTTCCAACATTTGAACTTTGAAAGGCTTTTTGAGGGATTCAGCGTGAACGGCCATGGCATTATTTTAGCGAGACACGCAGAAACTTAAACTGGTTGGTCATAAAATAAACACCGCGTTAAAAAAACGCCTTGTCGACAACAGCGAATTTCTCGGACCCTTCTTATGCAAACTCCATCCATGATTCAAAGCAGTGCCGTGGCCTACGGCTTGGCCACCATGAGCACAAACGGTGCCGTGTTAGACACTTGGTACCCTGCACCCCAATTGGTGGAAGGTTTGAACGAGACCGGTACTCAGGTCCTGAGCGAAGCAGACGCTGCCCAGCATTTAGGCACCTCTTTTGTACAGGCACTTGGCCCGTGTCAACTTCGTGGCGTGACCGTGGTGGCCGTCAAAACCAGCATCGCCAATTTGTCCGAGCCGCCCAAAGACACCCACGATGTGTTTTTGCGTTTGCATTTGCTCAGCCATTGCTTGGTAAAACCACACCAGGCCAACTTGACCGGCATTTTTGGCATGTTGGCCAATTTGGCTTGGACATCGCTGGGCCCATGCCCCTTAGACCAATTGCAAGACGCTCGCTTGCGTGCTCGCGCCGCAAGGGTTGTTTTGGATGTCAAGGCCATCGACAAGTTTCCCTACATGACCGACTACGTGGTTCCGGCCGGCGTTCGAATTGCCAACGTAGACCGTGTGCGCTTAGGCGCACATTTGGCCTCGGGCACCACCGTCATGCATGAAGGTTTTTGCAATTTCAATGCGGGCACCCTGGGCGCCTCCATGGTGGAAGGCCGCATCAGTGCGGGCGTGTTGGTAGACGATCAAAGCGATGTTGGCGGCGGCGCGTCCATCATGGGCACATTGTCTGGCGGCGGCAAAGAAGTGATATCGATTGGCAAGCGTTGTTTGCTGGGTGCCAACTCCGGCATCGGCATTTCTTTGGGCGATGACTGTGTGGTGGAAGCCGGCTGCTACGTCACGGGTGGCACGCGCGTCAAAATGCCCGATGGCAGTGTGGTGAAGGCTCGCGAACTTTCCGGTCGCAATGGCATCTTGTTCCGTCGCGACTCCCAAACTGGCGCCGTTCAAGTCATCCCCCGCACTGAAAGCTGGGGCACTTTGAACGCAGACCTTCACAAAAACTGAGCTGCAACCAGACGCGACTCAAAGCGGCCTCGGGGCCTGGCTTGATCGTTCTCAGTGCTTTCGGGCCAAGTGTTTTTCGGCCAATGCCACATACCAATCCAGACATCCTGGGTTGGCCATCGCATCTTTGTTCACCACTTTTTCGAGGGGCTGGCCCAACATGAGCTTCTTGATGGGAAGTTCTTGTTTTTTGCCCGACAGGGTACGCGGTATTTCGGCCACTTGAAAAGTATCATTGGGAATGAAGCGCGGGCTGAGTGCCGTTTTGATGGCGTTGTTCAAACGCGTTTGCAATTCTGCATTGAGCGTGAGGCCGGGCGCCAACACCACAAACAAGGGCATGTAGCTCTCACGCCCCAGATACTCCAAATCGACCACCATGCTGTCTATGACTTCGGGCAGCGCCTCCACCGCACTGTAGAGCTCGCTGGTGCCCATGCGCAGGCCGTGCCGGTTGATGGTGGCATCGCTTCGGCCAAAAATGACACAAGCCTCTCCCATCTTTTGGCCTGACGTCGGCGCGCCAATTCTCAACCAATCGCCGTGGCGCCAAACGCCACCTAACTCAGAGTCTGCATCACCGCCGCCAGGTTGCCGCCCCAGACCTGGAGGGTACATTTCAAAATAACTGGCCAAATACCGCGCGTTTTGAGCATCGTTCCAAAAGTACAAGGGCATCGAGGGAATTGGTTGCACGCAAACCAATTCGCCGACTTCGCCGTAAATCGCTTTGCCAGCTTCGTCCCAAGCCTCCACAGCACAACCTAGTAATCGACACTGCATGACACCCAGCTCTTGAGGCAGCTCTCGATTGCCGCCAATAAAGGCGCCACAAAAGTCAGTGCCTCCTGAAATATTGCACCACCAAATATCGCCATCGGCTTCACGGTGAACATGGGGGGCCTCAGCAGCCTGGGCTGCGATGCGCTTGAATTGTTCGTTGCCCCATGCCTGTGTATCGGAAGACAGCGGTGAGCCCGTGGTGCCCAGGGCCCTGATTCGCGAGAGGTCGCCGCAGGTGGTGAGGTCGATGCCGGATTTCATGCAATTGGCAAAAAATGCAGCGCCCGCGCCAAAGAAAGTGAGCTTGTGTTGCGCAGCAAAGCGCCACAGCGTGCCCCAGTCTGGCTTGTCTTTGGGGCCGCCAGGGTTGCCGTCATAAATGACACATGTGGTGCCATTTAAGAGTCCAAAAACTTGCGCGTTCCACATCACCCAACCGGTGGAGCTGTACCAATGAAATCGTTCGCCCCAGCTGTTGGAATGATAACTGCAGCCCAAGTCATTGTGCAGGTTTTTCAAGGCCATGGCCACAATCATGGTGCCGCCATGGCCATGCACGATGGGCTTGGGCAAGCCTGTGGTGCCACTGGAGTAAACAATCCAAAGGGGATGGTCAAACGGCAAATCTAAGGGCTTGAACGCTTCCACTTTTTCATTTTGCGCACCCGTGGTGTGCGATAAACGAACAGCAGCAGCCACTTGGTTGGAGGCCAAATCGGCCACCCCCAAGTTGTCGTGCAAGATCACATGTTGCACCGTTGGAAGTGCATCTAAGATTTCTTGCACCACACTCATTCGGTCGTGATCTTTGCCTGCATACGTCACGCCATCGCAAGCAATGAGTATTTTGGGCTCGATTTGTTTGAAGCGGTCCAAGACGGCCGATGTGCCCATGTCTGGGGCGCAAATACTCCAGACACCGCCTAAGCTGACCGTGGCCAAAAATGCAATGATGGCTTCGGGAATGTTGGGCAAGTAGGCGGCCACGCGGTCGCCTGGTTGAAGGCCTTGGGCTTGCAAATACAAGGCCAGCGAGGACACTTGTTGTTTGAGTTGCGGCCAGGAGATCTCTTGGACGTGACCCTTTTCATTTTGTGCAATGAGCGCCGGAAACCCTGCCGCATGAGCCGCGTCCACATGCCTGAAAATTTGACTGACGTAATTAACCTGTGCGCCCGGAAACCAAACTGCGCCTGGCATGACGTTTTTGGCCAAGACCGCGGTATAGGGCGTGTTCGATTGCAAATCAAAGTAATCCCAGATGCTTTGCCAAAAACCTTCTAGGTCTGTGATGGACCATTTCCATAAGTCTTCGTATCGATCAAAAACCAAACCACGCTGTTCGGCCAACCAATTTTGGTACAGCCGAATTTGTGGCACATGCGCGGCAGTGGTGGGTGCGTCATTCATTTCTTCATTCGCTCGCTTTGCCAATACACGTCTGATCCTCCGTCCATGCGGTTGAAAACGCGAGACAGCACAAACATCAAGTCGGACAGTCGGTTTAAATACTGTCTAGGCGCATCGTTCAGCGCCTCTTCATTGCCCAGCGCCACCGTGGCGCGTTCGGCGCGTCTGGCCACCGTACGGCACACATGCGCTTGCGAGGCAGCACGGTTGCCTGCGGGAAGAATAAACTCTTCAAGCTTTGGCAGCATCGCGTTGTACTTTTCAAGAGCGTCGTCCAACACCACCACGGCTTCTGTCTTTAACAACTCAAATCCCGGAATAGACAACTCGCCGCCCAAGTTAAATAACTGATGTTGGATTTCAACGAGCAACTGGCGAAGTTCTTCCTGAATCGGCTCACAGAGCAACAAACCGATGTGAGAGTTCAACTCATCCACGTCGCCCATGGCGTGCACTCGCAAACTGTTTTTAGACACTCGCTGGTTGTTGCCAAGGCCGGTGGTGCCCTCATCACCTGTTCGCGTCGCAATTTGTGTCAGTCGATTACCCATGGTGTTTTCCCTTGTGCCTTAACAGCATGCAAAATGGCTGGTACGGCTTAAACTGTCATTTTGACCGAGTTTGCACAATTTTGACATCGCCTGCATGTTGGGCGCAACGTCGTACCACCGTCCTTCCATGAGGAGCTTCGCCATGAATGCACGCACACCTGACTTTTTGAATGCGGTTGACGTTCGCCCCGTTCCTGAAGGCTTCATCGAAGCCCTCAAAACGCGGTTTGACAACAACTGCAACACCGCCATGGTTGTTCGTGAACAGCATGGCCGAGATGAGTCTGCTTTTGCCCCCATGCCGCCGCCTTGCGCTGTGGTCTTTGCGGAGTCCACCCAAGATGTGGCCGATGCCGTCAAGCTGGCCAGTGCGGCCCAGGTGCCAGTGATTCCCTTTGGCGTTGGCTCTTCTTTGGAGGGTCATTTGCTGGCCGTGCAAGGTGGCATCAGCTTGGACGTTAGCCGAATGAACAAGGTTCTGTCCATCAATGCCGACGATTTAACCGTGACGGTTCAGCCAGGCGTGACACGCAAGCAATTGAATGAAGCGCTCAAATCGACGGGCTTGTTCTTTCCCATAGACCCTGGCGCAGACGCTACGTTGGGTGGCATGAGTGCTACTCGTGCCAGCGGGACCAATGCTGTTAGATACGGCACCATGCGTGAAAATGTATTGGCATTGGAGGTGGTCACGGCCTCGGGCGAAGTGATTCGTACAGGCACTCGCGCCAAGAAATCGAGTGCGGGCTACGACCTCACTCGCCTGTTTGTGGGCAGCGAAGGCACGCTGGGTGTGATCACCGAAGTGACCGTTCGAATTTACCCATTGCCCGAAGCCATCTCGGCTGCCACCTGCTCCTTTCCGAGCATCGCCAGTGCTGTTCAGGCTGTGATCCACACCATTCAATTGGGTGTGCCCATTGCGCGGGTTGAGTTGATCGACAAAAAAACTGTGCGCATGGTCAATGACTACGCCAAGCTGGGTTTGCGTGAAGAACACCTGTTGCTCATGGAGTTTCATGGCTCCCCTGCTGGGGTCAAAGAACAGGCTGAAACAGTTCAAGAAATCACCAACGATGCTGGCGGCAATTCATTTGAATGGGCAGCCACACCAGAAGAGCGAACGCGACTGTGGACGGCCCGCCACAACGCCTACTTTGCGGCGCTGCAAAGCAAGCCAGGCTGCAGGTCCATCAGCACAGACACCTGTGTGCCCATCAGCAAACTGGCGGATTGCTTGCTTGATTCGATTGCGGAAGCGGACGCCAGCGGCCTGCCCTATCTTTTGGTGGGCCATGTGGGTGATGGTAACTTTCATTTTGGTTACCTGATCGATCCCGACAATCCACGCGAGCGCGAGGTGGCGGAAGACTTGAACACGAAGTTGGTGAACCGCGCTTTGCGCTTGGGCGGCACCTGCACGGGTGAGCATGGCATTGGGCTGCACAAAATGGACTTTTTGGTTACCGAGGCCGGTGAAGGCGCGGTCAACATGATGAGAACGATCAAGCATGCGCTTGACCCTCACAACATCATGAATCCTGGCAAAATTTTCAGGTCCAGAGCTTAAGCCCGCAACCGATCAATGAGGCCATTCAGTTCGTCCATCGAACCAAACTGAATGGACAGCTCGCCCATTTCCTCAAATCGGCCATGACGCTTGACGCGTTTTTTAATGCGAACTTCCACCGCGGCGGTCAGTAAATCGGAGAGCTCTTCCTCCACGCGTTTAACATCACGCGACTTTTCTTTTTTAGGTTTTTGTTGAACCAAAGAAAACTCAGCGCTGAGTTTTTTCACCAAACTTTCGGCTTCGCGCACTGACATTTTTTTGGCGCTGATTTGGTTGGCGGCCGTGATTTGCGCGGCCTTGTCCAAGCCGAGCAATGCCCGCGCGTGGCCCATGTCTATGTCGCCGGCCATCAGCATGGTCTGAACGGGCTCGGCCAAATTAAGCAAGCGAAGCAGGTTGCTGGCCGCACTTCTAGAACGCCCTACTGCTTGGGCGGCCGTCTCGTGTGTCAAACCAAATTCTTTGATGAGGCGCTGCAAACCAAGCGCCTCTTCCAATGGGTTGAGGTCCTCGCGCTGAATGTTTTCAATCAGTGCCATGGCTGCGGCAGCTTCGTTGGGTACGTCTCGAACCAACACGGGCACCTCGTTCAAACCCGCCAAACGCGACGCTCTGAATCGGCGTTCGCCCGCAATGATTTCATATTTGCCCATGTTCGGACCGTCATGAAGCTTGCGAACCAAGATGGGCTGCATGATGCCTTGCGCCTTGATGGACTCGGCCAACTCATAGAGCGCACCTTCGTCCATGTGGGTTCTGGGCTGGTACATGCCTGGCACCAACTCACCCAATGCCAAGCTGCTGGGTAATCGATTGGCGGCCGCTTCTACAGCTTCTGGCGAACTGGGTTCATCTTGCACTTTGGGGCCTAACAAGGCTTCAAGTCCACGGCCGAGGCCTTTGGGTTTTTTGGTAACCATGCTTTATTTCTCTTTTAAATAAACAGATTTTAAAGGCGCCTCGGTCAAAGTGAGCGCCCGCTTATTGGCTTCTGGTGTGTCAAATTTTAAAAGGTCTGTCGCTGTGCGATCTGCGTCACATGCTTGGAATTCTTTGGACCAGCTCTTTGGCAAACTCCACAAAGGCCTGGCTGCCTTTGGCTGACGGGTCAAAAACAACGCCCGGTAAACCATAGCTTGGGGCCTCTGCCAATCGCACATTGCGCGGAATCACGGTGTTAAAAACCTTGTCGCCAAAGTGGGCCTTGAGTTGCTCACTCACTTGCTGCTGAAGGGTAATGCGGGGGTCAAACATCACACGAAGCAAGCCGATGATTTTCAATTCAGGGTTCAGATTGGCATGAACTTGCTTGATGGTATTGACCAGATCGGTCAGGCCCTCCAAAGCAAAGTACTCGCACTGCATGGGGACGATGACCCCGTGGGCCGCACACAAACCGTTCAAGGTGAGCATCGACAAAGACGGTGGACAATCAATTAGCACAAAGTCAAACTGAGCGTCCACGGCATGGATGGCCAACTTCAAGCGTTGGTCACGCCTTTCAAGGTCTACCAACTCCACCTCGGCGCCGGCCAATTCACGGTTTGCGCCCAGAACGTGGTAGCCACTTTTATCGGCATAAATAGCCGCCTCTTGAATGCTTGCAGACTCTAGTAGCACGTCATAGACGCTGAGCGCCAGTTGGCGTTTGTCCACACCCGAGCCCATGGTGGCGTTGCCCTGCGGGTCTAGGTCAACCAACAAAACCCTTTGGCCCACTTTGGCCAAGCCCGCCGCCAAATTAACCGCCGAGGTGGTTTTGCCAACCCCCCCTTTTTGATTTGCAACACAGAAAATTTTAGCCATTGTTCACTTTCGCATTTTCAGTTGATGCATTTATTTGCCCAAGGCCAACTTCAAGCCAAAACCTACCAGCATCAGCCCCGCCATTTTTTGCAACAGCATGGCTGTTCGCGCTTGGGTCCGAAGCCTTTGTGCCATGGTGTGTGTGACATACACGACACCCAAACAATAGAGAAACCCAAAGAAAGCAATGGTCAGCGCCATGACAAAAAAGGTCAGCATGCCCTGGTGTTGCTCTGGATGGATAAATTGCGGGAAAAATGCAAAATAAAACATCATGGCTTTGGGGTTAAGCAGGGTGATGAGTGTGGTTTCTCTAAAGTACCGGCCTGGCGTCATCTTGATGCTCGCACCATCACCCGCTTTTGCCAACAACATCTTAAAGCCCAGCCACGCCAAATATGCAGCACCCAGCCACTGCAATACTTTGAAAAACTCTGGGTTGCTTTGCAACAAGGCCGCCACGCCAACCACAGTCAACCACATCAACACTTGATCGCCCAGCAGCAGGCCCAAGATGGATGCCAAGCCACCCCTAATGCCGCCTTGAGTTGTTGACGTTATGAGGGCCAAATTGCCCGGGCCAGGCAGAAACAAGAGAAACAAAAAGGACGCCACAAAGGCGCCATAGTCAGGGATTCCGTACATGCAAGACTTTCAGATTGGCCCAAGTGTAATGGGCGAAGCCCCGCACAAACCCACTTATGCTGACAACGACACCTGTTTTTTCATCCAAACAAGACAGCGATCTGCATTCAAGCCCGGCACGGTCAAGGGTTCCACGTGAAACACATTGACATAGACTGGCAAAGAGGCCATCTCCTCGGTGGGTGTTTTGCCCTTCATGGCCATCCACACCCCCTGGTCAGTCAAGGCGCCGCTCGAGCCTTTGACGAGGTCAGGCAAAGAGGCAAACGCCCTTGCACAAACCACGTCATAGGGCCCCAGAAGAGTTTCCACACGGGCATGCACGCCTTTCAAGTTGGGCAACTTTAAATTGGCCGCCACTTGCTGAACAAAAGCCGCCTTCTTAGACACGGCATCCACGCAATCCACCCGAATGTTGGGGCAACAAATGGCAATGACCACGCCCGGCAAGCCGCCGCCCGATCCTACATCGAGCAAGCTTGGCACATCTTCGCTGGCGGGCGTTACCAGAAGGTGCCTCATCAACGGAGGTATCACTGACAAGCTGTCTAACAAATGATGCGTCAATATGTCATGCGGATCTCTGAGGGCCGTCAAGTTGTAAACCTTGTTCCACTTTTGAATCAAGGCCATGAAGCTCAGTAGCCGCCGAATTTGAGCCGTATCCAAACACAAACCCAAAGAGGCGGCGCCCTTGGTCAAATCATCAGCCAAGCCTTCGGCCACCAAAAACCCACCCCCACCATCAGCACCCAAAGTCACGATCCAATGCCCTCTGCACTCTCCAGCAAGTCGGCGGGGGCCGAAGAAAAGCCTTTGAATCCACCGCGCTTCAAGTGAATCAACAAAAGCGAAATAGTGGCCGGTGTGATGCCAGAAATGCGCGAAGCCAAGCCGAGCGTTTCCGGCCGGTGTTTGGCCAACTTTTGTCTCGCTTCTATCGACAAAGAAGCCACCTGCAGGTAATCAATGTTCTGGGGCATCTTGAGATTTTCGAAGTGTGCTGAGCGCGCCACCTCCTCAATTTGCCGATCAATGTAGCCCGAATATTTGGCCGCAATCTCCACCTGCTCAACGACAGCATCTGCCAAGGCCCCAAGCGTTTCACGTGAAACAGCTGCGGCCACGAAGCGGCCCTCACCCAGAGTCATCAGGTTCGCGTAACTGACATTGGGGCGGCGGAGCAAATCAAACAGGTTGTGCTCATGTTCGATGGCTTTTCCCAATACCCTTTCAGACTCCGTCGCAACCAAGTTGCGCGGATTAACCCACGTCGATTTCAAGCGCTCTGTTTCACGTGAAACAGCATCGCGCTTGATGCAAAACGCAGCCCAGCGGGCATCGTCTACCAAGCCCATTTGTCGCCCAACCTCTGTCAAACGCAAGTCGGCGTTGTCTTCGCGTAGTTGCAATCGAAACTCCGCCCTGCTGGTAAACATTCGATAGGGCTCTGTGACGCCCTTGGTAATCAAGTCGTCGACCAAAACACCAATATAAGCCTGGTCTCTGGAGGGCGTCCATGCACCGCCAAGGTCGTTAGACAATCCAGCCATGGCGCGACACTGAAGCGCCGCATTGATGCCCGCATAAAGACCTTGGGCTGCCGCCTCTTCGTAGCCCGTTGTGCCATTGATTTGTCCAGCGAAAAACAAGCCGCCAATTTGACGCGTTTCAAAGCTGGCTTTGAGCGACCGCGGATCAAAGTAGTCATATTCAATGGCGTATCCAGGGCGAAGGATATGAACGTTTTCGAGGCCCTTCATGGACCGCACCAGTGCATATTGAATGTCAAACGGCAGGCTGGTTGAAATGCCGTTGGGATAGAACTCATGGGTGGTTAACCCTTCGGGCTCTAAAAAGATTTGGTGACTGTCTTTGTCGGCGAACCGATTGATTTTGTCTTCGACACTTGGGCAATAGCGCGGGCCAACGCCTTCAATTTTTCCGGTAAACATGGGGCTTCGGTCAAAACCCGAGCGGATGATGTCGTGTGTACGTTCGTTGGTGTGCGTCATCCAACACGACATTTGGGCTGGGTGCATACCAGCATGACCCATGAAGCTGAAAACCGGAACACCCGAGTCGGCATTCAGCCCGCCGGGCGTGCCATCTCCAGGCTGTTCTTGGCATTGTGAAAAGTCAATGCTGCGGCCATCCAAGCGCGGTGGTGTGCCGGTTTTAAGGCGACCCTGAGGGAGCTTTAGCTCTTTCAACCGTGCAGACAAGCTTTGTGCCGGCGGATCCCCCGCACGGCCAGCCGCGTAGTTTTGGAGGCCCACATGGATTTTGCCATCGAGAAAAGTACCCGCAGTCAGAACCACTGTTTTGGCACGAAAGCGAACACCCACTTGCGTGACGGCGCCCACAACACGGTCCTCTCCGCTGACGGACTCCACCATCAAGTCGTCAACGGCTTGCTGAAATAACCACAGATCCGCTTGGTTTTCCAATCGGCGGCGAATGGCCGCCTTGTACAGAATGCGATCAGCTTGGGCGCGGGTGGCCCTCACGGCAGGGCCTTTTGAACTGTTCAGGATTCGAAACTGAATTCCACCTTCGTCTGTGGCCAACGCCATGGCGCCGCCCAACGCATCCACCTCTTTCACCAAGTGGCCTTTGCCAATGCCACCAATGGACGGATTGCAGCTCATCTGTCCCAGCGTTTCAATGTTGTGGGTCAGCAGCAAGGTTTTGCAACCCATTCTTGCGGCGGCCAAGGCCGCCTCCGTGCCAGCATGCCCACCGCCGACCACGATCACGTCAAACTCTTTTGGGTAAAACATCTTAACCACCCCTCCTCACCAGTTGGCAGGCGCTGCCTGCGCCTTCGGTGGCCTCGTGGCCAAGGGGTGTTATTTTATCTGCAAGCTTGAACGAATGGCATATTCGCCCGATTACCCCAATCCGATGGGGGCCGGCGCCCTTGTCACGATCCGACTAAAGAGCTTTTCAAACTCAGTTCGAATGACTTGAAGGCTTCTTTTTTTCATGGGGTCTCTCTTTCGAATGTCTGTTTCTATGATGACGCGTCAGCAACAGAGCGAGTCTGCCGAAGTGAAGTCGCCTCTAAAATGATTCAAATCAAGAAACAAGTTAAAACCAAACACATGAACTCAAACGCCGCGCCATTTCAAGGACGTCTCGTCGAACAGCTGGTCGCCGGTCAGCCCACCCAAGATGGTGATGGTGTGAAATTAACCCGGGTCCTGACGCAAGCTCACCAGCGCCGCTTAGACCCGTTTCTCATGTTGGACAATTTTGGGAGTCAGAACCCTCAAGATTATTGCGGCGGCTTCCCAGACCACCCACATCGCGGCTTTGAAACAGTCACCTACATGATTGCAGGGCGAATGAGGCATCGAGACAGCGCCGGCAATGAAGGCTTGCTACAAAACGGCGGCGTTCAATGGATGACCGCTGGGCGCGGTTTGGTACACAGCGAAATGCCAGAACAAGAGGAGGGTTTGATGGAGGGTTTTCAACTTTGGCTGAACCTTCCCTCTTATCAAAAAATGTGTCCGCCTGCATACCTCGACGTTCAAAGTGACAAGGTTCCTGAACGTGTCACTGAAGCGGGCGTCAGGGTTCGCGTCATTGCAGGCGAATCCGAAAATTTGAAAGGGGCTGTCTATCGTTCTACCCGTGTGTTTCCTACACAGGTGATGTTTTTGGACATTCACTTTGAGAAAACCGGAAACTTTCAACAAAATATCAACATCCAAGACAATGCCTTTGTTTATGTTTACCGCGGTGCACTGAGCGTTGTGAATGGCAGCGAAGTCAGCGAGGTTCCTTTGCACCAAATGGGCATTCTTCAAAACTCTGGTGATGGGGTTCATTTGCGGGCAAATCAGGGCACCTGCGCACTTTTAATTTCAGGCCGGCCATTGAATGAACCCATTGCTCAATATGGGCCTTTTGTCATGAACACCCGCGAAGAACTGATTCAGGCCGTCGACGATTTCAGGGCGGGGCTTTACAAATCATGACAATGCATGCAGAAAGCAGAAACAAGGTCCAGCGAGACTCCAAATAACTTGATCGATGGCCAGGTGCTTTCAAACAGCATTGCCATTTCAGGTAATTCACTTAAAGGACTCTTGATGACCACCTATCGCTCCCTCATTTCAACATCTGTTTTGATCGTTGCAAGTGCCTTGAACAGCATTGCATTTGCGCAAGCCTCAGGGCAAGACGGACCAAAAGGTCCTCCTCCTGTCGGCATGAACCCACACATGCAGGGACCTGGCCCAGTGCGTCCTTGGATGAATGATTCCAAAAGAGAAGAGATGAGGGCAAAACGACAACAAAAGTTTTTAGATGACATGAAGGTGTTTTTACAATTGCAACCTGCTCAAGAAGCTGCCTGGCAATCATTCTCTGCGAGCATGAAAGCACCGCACAAACGCCCTTCACGGCCAAGCCAAGCTGAGGTTGAAAAATGGACAACCCCTGAACGCATCGACAAAATGATGGCCATCAAACAAGAAAGAGATGCTGACATGGTGCAACGCTTGAATGCAACCAAAATTTTCTATGGCACTCTGACACCTGCGCAACAAAAAGTGTTTGACACACAGACACAAAAACTAATGATGCATGGCCCATTTGCAAAAATGATGAACCAACACATGGGTGAAGAAAAAAATCATCCAAACAAAATGCGTCCTTGATTTTTTTGAATGATGATTTTCAGCATGCTTTTTCTTGTGACAAAAGCGGGCATTCAACAAGTGCTCAAAAAATAACTGAGTTAAAGCTTTTGTCAAAGGACAAGCATGTGGAAAATTTTGGGATAACCAATGAGTTATCCACAGATTTTTGAATTTTTAAAACTTATTCATCCCAGCGAAGCATTCAGGTAGCAAGCCCATGCACACCATTCAAGAGCATTTAAGCCTTTGATCTGTATAGAAAAAAGGGGCTTATGCACATAAATGTGCCTGCCTTATCTACTACTACTATGTATTAATCTATATAAAAGAAGAATACAAAAACAAAGTTGAGCGCTGAATTAATTTGCTTTTTTGAATGCATCCAGACATAACTGCCATTGAATCAAAGCAGCTTCTAAGTTTCTCTCTTTCACATGTCCGAACCCTTTTATTTGTTCTGGCACTTTGGCGAAATTGACCGCCATGGCATGGTTGTTCAATGTCAAAGAATTTAAAACGTCTTTCATGTCTGACCTGTATTGGTGAATGAGGGCCCGCTCTGATTGACGTTCTTTGGTTTGCCCAAAGACATCGAGTGCCGTACCGCGAAGCCACTTTAAGCGTGATAAAAATTTAAAAACCAGCAAAGTTGAGGGCCCCATCTTTTGTTTAATGAGATGGCCCTTGCTATTGCGTTTTGCCAAAAGGGGTGGGGCTAGGTGGTAGAACACTTGAAAATCACCTTCAAACTGGCTTTTAATGCGTTCTAGGAACTGTTTATCCGTGTGCAAGCGAGCGACCTCGTATTCATCTTTGTAAGCCATCAATTTGAAGAGTTGTTTGGCCACCATTTCCGTGAGCAATGTTTTGCCAAGACGCTCCTCTGTTTTCTGAACTGAGCTGACAAAAGTTTCATATTCTTTTGCATAGTTTGCGTTTTGATAATCAGTGAGAAAAGCAACGCGGTGTGCAATCAACTCTTTCAAGCTTTGACGTTTTGTCAATTGAATAAATTGCCTGGGCTGCAATAGTTCTTCAACACAATTCAAATGTTGGGCTGCATGGCGCCCCCATTCAAACGCTTTCAGATTTTGAGAGACCGCAACATCATTCAGTTCGATGGCCTTTTGGATTGCTGACAAACTCAAGGGAATCCAGCCTTTTTGCCAGGCATAGCCCAGCATAAGAGGGTTGATGAAAATGGTATCGCCCATCAATTGGGCTGAAAGTTTTTCTGCATCAATGCTGAACAAACCCGCTTCGCCCACACTGTTGAAAATATCCATCGCACAGGCCTCAGCAGGATTGACCCATTGTGCGTTTTTAACGAAGGCAGCAGTCGGCGTGCTGTGTGAGTTGAGTGCGACAAAAGTTCTGCCTTGCAGCATTCGCGACAGGGTTTCTTTGCCTGCAGAGACAATGGGATCGCATCCTAAAATCAGATCAGCAGCCCCCATGCTGACGCGCGTCGTTTGAATCAAATCTTGATGATCTGCCAACAAGACATGGCTCCAAGTGGCCCCTCCTTTCTGTGCCAAACCCGCAGCGTCTTGCGTCACGATGCCCAACCCGTCAAGGTGTGCAGCCATTCCCAAGAGTTGGCCTATCGTGATGACACCCGTACCACCAACACCAGCCACAACAATGCCATAAGCTTGGTTTGAAAGTTTCAAGTTTGGAAGTGTGGGATCTGACAATGCAGGCAAGCCTTGAGTACTCAAGCTTTGTTGTTTGGATTTTTTCTTTAACTGACCACCCTCCACACTGATAAAACTGGGGCAAAAACCTTTCAAGCAGCTGGTGTCTTTGTTGCATGTGTTTTGATTAATGACGCGCTTTCGACCCAACTCAGTTTCAAGCGGCTCAACCGATAAACAGTTGGATTGCACGCCACAGTCACCACAGCCCTCACACACCAACTCATTGATCATCACGCGAACGGCAGGGTCGGTCATCGTGCCGCGTTTACGGCGCCGTCTTTTTTCGGTCGCGCAAGTTTGGTCATAAATAATGACAGTACAGCCTTTCACTTCACGCAATGTGCGTTGAATGGCATCGAGCTCATCCCTGTGGTGGACCAATACACCCTCTACCAAGGCAATGCCATTGTATTTTTCAGGTTCATCGGTAACCACTTTGATGACAACAGCACCCTCTGCACGCATGCTCTGTGCAATTTGAACCACCGAATGACCTTCGGCACGTTCGCCGATGCGTTGACCGCCCGTCATGGCAACAGCATCGTTGTATAAAATTTTGTAGGTGATGTTGACGCCGGCGGCAATGCTTTGTCGAATGGCCAAAATGCCACTGTGAAAATAAGTACCATCACCCAAATTTGCAAACAAATGCTTCTCATGACTGAACGGCTGTTGACCAATCCACGGCGTTCCTTCGCCGCCCATTTGTGTAAAACCCACGGTGTTTCGATCCATCCAAATGCTCATGAAATGGCATCCGATGCCTGCCATCGCGCGCGAGCCTTCTGGCACTTTGGTGCTGGTGTTGTGTGGGCAACCCGAGCAAAACCAAGGCATGCGTTCAGCGGAGGGACTTAGAACCAAACTCGTTTGTGCACGCTCTTTGCTGTCAATGCGCTCAAGTTGCTTGTCGATGAGCGCTAAAACATCGGCCGGCAAAGGTAATTTTTTCAAGCGCTTGCCCAAAGCTTTGGCAATCAGTGTGGGCGAAAGATCGGCATTCGCACGCAGCAGGCGATGCGAAATGGGGTTGGGGACTGACCACTCACCACCGCTGTTGTCGCCATCTAGCTCGTCGAATTTGCCCATAATGCGAGGCCGCTGAGCATCAGGCCAGTTGTAAAGCTCTTCCTTCAATTGGTATTCAATGATTTGGCGCTTTTCTTCTACCACCAAAATCTCTTTCAAGCCTTGCGCAAACTCTCGGGTGGTTTGGGCCTCAAGGGGCCAGACCACAGACACCTTGTGTACGCGAATGCCCACCCGTTGGCAAGTGGCCGTGTCGAGGCCTAAGTCTAGGAGCGCTTGTCGGGTGTCGTTGTAAGCTTTGCCGCTGGCCATGATGCCGTATTGGTCGTTCGGCCCTTCAATCACGTTGTGGTTTAAATGATTTGCGCGAATATAGGCCAACGCCGCATACCATTTGAAATCAAAAAGACGAGCTTCTTGTTCCAAGGGCTGATCGGGCCAACGAATGTGCAGGCCGCCTGGCGGCATCACAAAGTCTGGGATCAAAATTTGAACACGATCAGGACTGACATCCACCGTGGCACTCGACTCCACAATTTCTTGAATGGTTTTCATCCCAGCCCAAACGCCAGCAAAGCGACTCAATGCCAACGCATGCAGGCCCAAGTCCAAAACCTCTTGAACAGAAGAGGGAAAGAAAACAGGCAGGCCACAGGCTTTAAAAATATGGTCGCTTTGGTGTGCCGCCGTAGAACTTTTGGCCACATGATCGTCGCCGGCAATGGCCAGCACGCCACCCCACGGCGTTGTGCCGGCCATGTTGGCGTGTTTGAAAACGTCGGAACATCGGTCGACACCGGGACCCTTGCCGTACCAAAGCCCAAAGACGCCGTCATAGCGGTTGCTGCCGGGAGGTGCAAAGCCCATTTGCTGTGTACCCCATAAAGCGGTGGCCGCCAACTCTTCATTGACGCCCGGCTGGAAAACGATGTTGTGCTGATCAAGGTAGGGTTTCGCTTTCCACAAGGCTTGGTCGTAACCGCCCAAGGGTGAACCGCGGTAGCCGCTGATCAGGCCGGCCGTATTTTTTCCGGCCAATTTGTCTCGCACCTGCTGCAGCATCGGCAAACGCACCAAGGCGTGCACGCCGCTCATGAAAGCGCGCCCTGAGGGGAGGGCGTATTTGTCGTCTAAGGTGACGTTGGCCAGCGCTTGATACAAATGATCGGGCAGGGGTGCGTTCATGGTCGTCCTCGTTTGCCCGCATCTTGGGGCCATGTGTCACAGTTTAGATCTTACGGGCCTATCTTGGAAGCAAAACCCACAAGTTCAGGTCTTGTTTGAGACGCCCCGCCAGTTCGCCGGCGGCATCGCCAGAGCCTACAAAATAATCAGCACGAACTGCGCCTTGAATGGCGCTCCCTGTGTCTTGCGCGATGACCAGTTTTTTCAAGGTGGTTTGAGGCCCGGGGCTGTACAACCAAACTGGGGTGCCATAGGGAATGCTGCTTGGGTCAACGGCAATCGAGCGCTCCGCAGAAAGGGGAACACCCTGCGCGCCCTTGGGGCCTTGTAAAGCCTCAACGGGCGACAAGGCTTCTTCTTTGAAAAAAACAAAGCGGGGATTTTTAGAAAGCAGCTCTTCGGTTCTGCGAGGATTTTGCGAAAGCCATTTTTTGATGCCCGGCCAGGTGGCATCTTTGCTGAGTTTTTGATCGAGCAACCAGCGCCCAATGCTTTGGTAGGGTTGGTCGTTGGTGCCGGCAAACGCCAAACGAATTTGCCTTCGGCTACCATCGTTTTCATTGACCCAAAGCCGCCCAGAACCCTGAATGTGCAAAACCATGGCGTCAATGGGATCAGCGACAAAGGCAATCTCGCGCCCTTTGAGTGCGCTTTGTGCCGCGGGCAGGCTAGAAATTTCCTCTCGGGAATACCATGGCGAGCGGCTTTTGAGGTTGGCAGGCACAGCATACAAGGGCACTTCAAAGCCGGGCTTTGCTTTGCGTGAGGCTTCTAAAACAGGCTCGTAATAAGCTGTCAATAAACCCAAGTCCGCATGGGTGCCGGCATTCAGATTCTCGACGCGATAGGGCTGAAAAGTACGCGTCAACCAACTCAATTGAGCGCTTGAAGACTGCCCTTCTAAACGCTTCACCTCTGTACAAATCGATGTTGTGCGTATGGTGCTTTGGGTGCAACTGAGCAACCAAGCCTGCCAGGCCTCCTTGATGTTGTCTTGCGCCAAGCCCGGAAGATCGGTCCAGTTGGCGGGCACCCATCGACTTTTGGGGTGTAAATGCTTGGGTAAGTTGTTCGAAGCGTTTGTGCTTTCTAAGGTGCCAGCTTTCGTGGCGGGGTCTTGAACGGGCTCGCGCATGGCGTCGCTCTTTTGTGGCAGGACAGAGCGACACGATATGACATTCAGAACCGCAAGCATCAACAAGAAGCCTACAATGCCACGACGAAGGAGTGAGTTCATGGGGTTGATCTTGTTAGAGGCATTGTTGGCGCTGCTGCTGCTGTTGTTGATCGTTTGGTGGACCATGTTTTCGGGTCGAAAAAATGGAGAGCTCGATGCAAAAAATCTTCATGAAGATCATCCGGACCAAACTGATAAGCAGCCATGACGAAGATCCTCAGCGCAATAAATTGGCCAGCTCGACAGCGGACTTGACCGCCATTTTTTCAAAGATGCGTGAGCGGTGAACCTCGACAGTTCGCACGCTGATATCGAGTTGATCGGCAATGAGTTTGTTGGGCAAGCCCTCAATCACCAATCGCATCACATCTCGCTCTCTGTCCGTCAGTTCAGCCAACTTTGAAACCAGGCCTGCACTTTGCTGGCGCAAATTTAAGCGCTCTTCAGACAAAGCCAAGGCCTGTTCTATGCGATCTACAAGCGCGTTGTCTGAAAATGGTTTGACACAAAAATCAAAGGCACCGCGCTTTACGCTGTCAACGGCCGTGGGCACATCGGCATGACCCGTTAGAAAAATGATGGGCCATGTGAGTGCCAAGCCATTGCCAACCAAAGTTTCAAACAAGGCCAGACCGCTTTGCCCCGGCATTCGCACATCCAACAAAATACAGCCGGCTTGGCTTGGTACTGGGGCGTGCGGTCCCGGAAACCGCTCGTTCAGCACATTTTCAAATGCATCCGCGCTTTCGAAGGTTTCACTCATGAGTCGTCGGGATCGCAACAACCACGCCATGGCGTCGCGCACACTGGCGTCGTCATCGACAATGAAAACACAGGCATTGAGGAAGGGCTGCATGGCTTGATTTTAGGAGGCTTTAAACATCAGCGGCGGTGGGCAGCGTGAAGCGAAACAAAGTGCCTTGTGGCGTCGTTGCCTCAAAATCCAAATGGCCACCATGCTGCTCAACCACCGTTCGGCAAAGGCTCAAACCCAAGCCCATGCCTTCAGATTTGGTGGTGAAAAACGGCGTGAACAAGTTTTTTGAAATTTCTTCAGAAATGCCCAAACCCAGGTCAATGACAGCAAACTCAATCCAGCCATGCGACAAACTCGACGACGCACGCCTCACTTGAAGGGTGAGGCGTCTCTTGGTAATCTCGGGATGGTCCATGGCTTGCATGCCGTTTCTGGCAAGGTTCAGCAGCACTTGTTCAACCATGGTTCTATCGCACAAAACGTTGGCCAAACCCTCTGCCACTTTCACTTCTAGCCGCACATGCAGTTTACGCGCCTGCAGTTGTACCAGAGGCAATACGGCGTCGATCAAGGTTTGAGGCTTCACAACCTCACGCTCTTGATCGCGGCGCCGAACAAAATCATGCACACTGTTGATGACTTTTCCTGCGCGCCCAGCTTGTTCGGCAATTCGTTCGAAGGCCATTTGCAAATCAAGCAAAGACGCCTCTTTAGGCCGCACGACCGAGTGCTTCAGTAAATTCAAGGACCCCGTCGCATAACTGGAAATCGCGGCCAAAGGCTGGTTCAGTTCGTGGCTCAGCAAAGAAGCCATTTCACCCACAGTGGCCAAGCGGGCGGTGGCTTGAAGCCGCTCTTGACTTGCACGGGAAAGCTCTTCAACCCGTCGTTGCTCACTCATGTCCATAAAGGCGCTCATCCAGCCGGTTTGTTTTCCAAGCACATTGATCAGAGGCGCTTCAAAAATAAGCACCGGAAATCGCGAGCCGTCTTTGCGTACAAAGACCGATTCAAAGCCCTCTCGCGGCGGCGAGTTTCCTGCCAATCGAACCGCTTGCCTTTGCTGATATTCACCGACCATTTCGGGCGGCCAATAAGGCATGGGGGCAGAGGCGCCCAAGAGCTGCTCAGCATCAAATCCGACCATCTGACAAAAAGCAGGGTTGACATAGGTGATGCGTCCCTTCAAATCGCGAGCGCGAAGGCCCGTGACCAAGGAGTCCTCCATGGCTTTGCGAAATGCCAAGGCGTCGGCCAAATCGCGTTCAGCTTTCAATCGCCTCCGGGAGTCTTTCACCAGCAACACCAGCACCGAGACCAAAGCAATGGACATGGCCGTGACCAAGGCGGGCAACACGTTTGGGAACAGGTCTGGGCCCACACGGCGACCGTCCAAGCGCAGCACCAAAGCGTTACCCGGCAAGTCCAACAATTGAGTGGCGGTAAAAATGCGTTTGGCACGAGGCAGCGAGCCGTGCACGGCCAAGCGTGTTCCATCAGGCTCGACAAAAGAAATCTCATTGCGTCGGCCATAGGTTTCGCCCAGCTGCCTGGCCAAGACTTCTTGTAGCCCATAAGTTAGTACGGTGTAGCCCACATGTAAATTGTTTTCCAAGGTGGGCTGACACATTTCCAAAACCTCAAGGCCCATGCCATTGGGTTGAGGAACATAGTAACTGCGGGAATATGCGGGGCCGTTGAGCCTCTTGGCGCGCAAGCAAGTCTGGGTAATTTCGGCTTGCTCATTCATGCGTGTGTTTGAATCAAACAAGGGCACGCGCAATGGCGAATTGACAAAAGCGCGAATGCCGCCTTGAAGGTCTCTGGTTTCAAGCCGAAGCCAATCACGGTTTTGTGTGAGCATGACCGCGGCTTCCGCATGCCAGACCTTCTGCGACAGGGGTCGTGATTGAAGACTTTGAATACTCAAAGCATGGTTGTTAAAACCTCTTCGGACGTCACTGACCGCATCACTTGCATCGCGATCGAGCTCGGCTTGAAATTGGCTTGCTTCGTAGCGGCCCGCGAGCCAAACCAAGGTGGCCAGCAGGGCCACAACCAAGCCGACCAGCGCCACCCATAAAGAAACGCGCCGGTCTGTAAAGGATCGCGCCGATAATTTTGAAAATTGCCAAAACAAATCTAACAGCGACAACGGAGAAGGGCGTAGCTTGAGCATCTGTGAGACAGTTTAGCTTTTCAATTTAAGGTGCGTTGTTAGAAACCTTGGTCACTTTGGGGTCGGCCCAAGTTCCATCAATTGAAAACTCTTGAGTATTGACTCTGCTCAAGGGGCGACGCAAGATCAACTGCGCCAAAAAAGTACTCAAGCCAATGGCCGGGTTGAGTGCCAGACCTGCTAACAAGGAAGCCGTACCGGCGTCAACTTCTGGAATGATCAAAACACGCAAGTTTTGAGTTTCGCGCGCAATGTCAGAGCTGCCCTCCATTTGCACAAGGGCGTTGACACCTTTCATTTGCAGGTTGCGTGTGGACGCAAGGCCTTGTTGAATGGCCACGTCACCCCGTACCGTGTCAAAGGCAAAACCCTCGCTGAACACATCGCGGAAATCAAGCAAAAGCCGCCGCGGCAAGGCCTGCAAACTCAAGACCCCCAGCAGCTTTGCAACGCCGGGATCAGCTTGCAAAAACTGACCCCTTCCTATGTTCACATTAAATTGACCGTTCATACTCGGATAGTGAAAGCTGAGCGGCGACCCTTGCCAACTGACCTGTCCTTGTAACTTGCCACTGCCGCCCTTCAGCGCATCCTTGGTGCCAAGCCGATTGAGCAACTCGCCAGAGTCAGTGATATCAAGCGTGAAGGTCATTTCAGTATTGGCCTGTTGCGACTTGTCGCGAGCCGTCACCCACTTACCGCTGGCCTTGAAGCTGGCCTCGGGCGCGGTGATGTTGAGCTTGTTGAGCCGCCACTCGTTGCCGGCAGTGGTTCTTAGCAAGCCGGCATCAGCGTTAACCGCTTCAATTTCTACGCGGCCCAGTTTTTTACCGCGCAACTCCAAATCGTCGATCACGATGTCCAAGGCGGGAATGGTAACTGGCCCATCGTCTAAAAAAGAGGCCACTGTCTGGTCTGCGGATGGGGGCAAACTTAAACGTGCAACGCGAGCAAACACTCTGGCGGTATTGGCAACGCTGGCTGGCCGATATTCAAAATACCCATTGAGCTCTTTGGCATCAAGTTGGCTTCGCCAAAGAAGCCCGTCCCGCGAGCCACTCATCGCAACTTGGTGAAGCGTGCGCCCATGGGTGATTATTTCGTTGGCCTTCAGAGAGAAACGTGTGGGCAAATAAGCTTGCGAGACCGTTTCAATTGTGGCAGCCGACGCTGGCGAGTCGACCGGAGCTGATTTGGCCTTTGCCAGCACTTGTACCCATTCGTCCACCGGAATTGAGGGCAAATTAACAGTGGCCGTGATGGCTGAATCTCCCAACAGGGCGGCATCGGTGTTGGGCGCATCACCCACCGTCCATCGGCCATTCAAGACGCGCGCTTCAGCATGGCTGATGTCCCGCGTGAAATTGGCGGTGAAAGCGCGACCCCATGCGACTTTCAAATTGTCCTTTTGAAACAAGGCGGCATTGCCCACAGAGTTGGCCACAAGCGTGTTGTCAAACCGCACAGCAACAGATTCGTCGGCGCGCTTGTTCAAAGGCGAGGGTAAGTCCAGCGCAAGGCCTAGCAACTGAGATTGAATCGACAACTCACTTTGCGTGCCCTTGAACCCCAAGACGGCGGTGTAGGCGGTGGCACCGCTGGCACTTTTTGCTAAAAAGGCTAACAAAGGAATGTCAACCCCTTGTTGCAGGCCTTGGGCCGTCATTTGCCCTTGCAATCGAAACACAGGATTGGCCTCTGTACTTTTGGCAGAAAGTTTGCGAGAGCCGCCGTCTATTTTGACTGAGCCCCCCAAAAATTGAGCGCTGATACCGGCCAGTGAGAAGCCGGCCTCGTTAAAGCTGATGGTGCCTTGCGCCTTTTCGAAAGTGGGCACCGTTGGCAACAGTCTTACGTCGTTGCCTGTCAAGGTCAGAGCCCCCTGAACGCTTGATTTGTCGAGCGCAGACAAAGGCAGGGCCAGCTTCAAACGCGTATTGAAAATACCGGTGCTGTTGGCCTGCGTGAACAGGCCGTTAAGCATGTTGTTAACCGGCGATTGCCGAAGCTCCGTCAACACTTGTTTGGCAGTGGCCTTGGACTCCCCTTGCACGTTGACCAGGGCGTCAGATGTCAGGCTGGGGATCTCGGCTTTAATTTGAGTGAAGGGTACGGCCCCCCACTTGCCAGAGGCTCCGTTTAATTTTAAGTTCATCCGATCAATCAAAAGATCGCCGCTGACGTTGTTCATGACGGGCCAAGCTAGCTCGGAGCTGGCCATTCGTGGCGGGTTGGTGACGTTGGAGCCAGAGCTGGGGGCATAGGCATATTGGACGTCGTTTATTTTTCCTGCAAATCTCAACTCACCCTCTTTGGGGTTTGCAAAGGGCAGGTGTGCCAAATCGCCTTTAATTTTGACCGCGATGTTTTGGACCGATCCCTTTAACAGCGCATCGCGCAAGTAATGGCGAACGTCTGCCGGAATGCTGTTTGGCAGATAACGGTGGATGCTGTTTGCATTGCCTCGGCTGATGTTTCCCTGCACATTCAAAATGCCCAAGCTGTCCTTCAAGGGGCTGGATTTCCAGCTTCCTTGAAGGGCGGCGGCCACATCGGAATTGCTTAAACTCAATTGCCAGTCGGGCACCGTCACAGCGCCGTTTTGAAGCTTCCACTTGATGGATGCCTGCAATTTATCAAGCGGAATGCGAGGATCTTCAAAGATACGCTCTAAGTTGACAGCGCCATTCGAAATGGCCGCCGTTAATTGCCCGCCTTCTGCCGACATTTCAAAATTGATATTGGCGTTTTCAACCCCTGGCAAGTGCTCAAAATGGGGGCTTGGTTTGTTGCGACCTAAACTGAAATTGTCAATTTGGCCGTGTGCCAAATTCACATGAAAGGTGTTGCCTTGTGCTTCGTGTTGTTCAGACCACTCTAAGTGGACGATCTTGACCAATCCTTCAACCTTGTGGTCCAAGATCGTCTGACGCATGCTGTCTGGCAAAGGCAATTGCAAAGCAATGTTTCGAAGCGAGAGTAAATCAAGCTTGTCACCGTGAAAGAGGCCTTTAGCCGATTGCCCTTTTTTTTCCTCGGCGTAGCTTATATTGAAGTTGCCCCCTGGCCAGTGGAGACCCTCTGGCGTGTCAAAGCGCAGGCCCTCCGTGGAAATGTCGAAGCCCCCCTGCAGCGGCTTGGCAGAGACGCGACCGGCGATGTGATCGAAAGACATGGGCTGCAAATGCGGGCCCAATTGGGCTCTGGCATTTTCAAGAAACACATCTGCGGTGACTTGTTTCACATTGCCACGATTCAAGTCAGTCCAGATGCGCAATGCGCCTTTTCCTTTTGAAGCGCTAAACGCCTGCGGCAGGTGCGGGCCGATCCGCGAAAGGTCGACATCTGGAAAGTGAGCATGAATTTGTCCACTCCAATCTTGGAATCGACCTGGGTGGGTAGACAGCAGATTTCGGCGCATGTCACCCACCAAAAGAAAGCGATCGCCCCATCCGTCTGCAGGCGTGGCATCGAGTTGCCATCGGTGCCTGCGCGCGGTGTTGCGCAGCACCCATGTGACCTCAGACAAGCTGAGTTCCGATGGTTTCGTCAAATCAGGATTGAAATCATCGCTCCAACGAACGGTTCCGTTTTGAATGACCACTTCTTTTTGAGCAAAAAGCCAATCGGCAGCCGCAGAATCAATGCCGCCAGTTTGATGGAGCGTCAAACCTGCGACCTGCCAGTCGCCCTGTGCTGTTCTGCGAACGTCCACCGTGGGTGAGTCAATGACGAGTTGCTCAACACCCAATTGCAAAACAGAGCGAATGCTGATGGCAAATACCACCTTCGGTAAAGTCAGCGCAGGGCGACCCTCTGAGTCGATCAGACTCAATTGGTGTATTTCAAAGGTGGGCATCCAACCGGATGACACGGCCACCAGCTGCCCCATCTGGACGGGCACGCCAATGTAATGACTGGCTATAGACTCAAATCTTGGGCGGAAGTCTTCAATCCGCGGCACAATCCAAAAATGCAACGTTGCCCAAGCCATCCCCATGACAAGGCCCATGGCCAGCAAGACCCAGGCACCGATGCGCACGATGGCGTTGAACATGATCGACAACGAGGAAAAGCGCAGCATTCGTTTCACGGCTTGGGACTTAAAGGTTTAAGCAACGAATTATGACCGCCAAGGACTTCACTGAGTCAGGTAAAGGCTTAGATTTCAGACAGGTTTTGCCACTGTCTCAAGGATCGCGCTATTTTCAGCGTATTGAGAGGCGGTACGCCGATGTCTTTGCAAGCCTTCATCACACGACACCCGGGCAGGCGTCTTTGAAAGAGGTGCTTGACCAATTGCGTGCGCAAGGCTATGAAATGGGTGCCGCCTTAAGGGTCCTTCGGCAGTGGACCCTGTCGCGTTTGTTAAGGCTAGATTGCGAGCAGGGAGCGAGTCTCCAAACCATCACCAGCGCCATGACCCATTTGGCAGAGCTTGCTCTGAACGAGGCGTGTGTGCAGGCTTTTCAAGCTTTAGACCATCGGCATGGCGAGCCTTTGAAGGCCTCGGGTGAGCGTGCCGAGTTTTGGGTGATCGGGATGGGGAAACTCGGCGCCCGAGAGTTGAATGTGTCAAGCGACATTGACTTGGTCTACGTGTTTGATGAAGACGGCGAGACCCGCGGAAACGCACAGGGGATGGGCCGCATTTCTGTGCATGAATATTTCAGCCGTGCCGTGAAGATGATCTACACCCTGTTGGGCGACATCACCGAGCATGGTTTCGTTTTCCGCATCGATTTAGCGCTTCGCCCCAACGGCAACTCTGGCCCCAGCGTGGTCTCACTGGATGCGCTGGAGTCTTATTTGTTGGGGCAAGGCCGGGAATGGGAGCGCTTTGCTTGGATGAAAAGCCGCGTCATTGCGCCGCAAAGCGCTAGGCAAAACGGCTCTGCTGTTTCTTTGCGTCCAGTGATTTTGCCCTTTGTATTTCGTCGCTATTTGGACTACAACGTTTTTGAATCCTTGCGCACACTGCACCAGCAAATCAGAGACCACGCCGCCAAACGCAGTGCAGGACATCCCGAGCGCGCCAACGATGTCAAATTGTCTCGCGGCGGTATTCGAGAAATTGAGTTCACCGTTCAACTGTTACAGGTCGTCAGGGGCGGTCAATTTCCAGAGTTGCGCACGCGCGCAACCCTTGATGCGTTGGCGCGCTTGTCGAAAGCCAGTCTGATGCCCCAAGAGACCGCCGAGGCACTGACCAAGGCCTATGTTTTTTTGCGTCGTGTTGAGCATCGAATTCAATATCTTGACGATCAGCAAACCCATGTGTTGCCGACGAACGATCTCGATTTGAATTGGATTGCCATCACCATGGGCTATTCGGACAGCGGCCAGTTGTTAAAGGACCTGGATGCGCACAGAGAAATTGTGGCCCATGAGTTTGACATCCTCCTTGGCGGTGATCGAGCGTGCAAGGGATGTCTGCCTGCAAGTGCCCGGGAAAGACCGGAACTGGAAGCCGTGCTTGATTTGTTTGAGGGTGATGCCCGCGCCAGGTTTGAGCATTGGCAACACAACCCCAAAGTGGCCAGCCTCCGCGATGAGGCCAGAGCGCGTTTGATGCGACTGTTGCAGCGAACCGCCCAATGGCTTCATGAGGGACGTGTGGCTGAAGTGGCGGTCGTCAGAATGGCCGATTGGATGGAGCCTTTGATGCGGCGTGAAAGCTATCTGGCCATGTTGTTGGAAAGGCCGGAGGTCCACGAACGCTTGCTCCGAATTTTAGGTGCTGCCAAATGGCCCGCACGCTATTTGGTACAACACCCCGGCGTGATCGATGAGTTGGCGGGCGGCGCTGTTTTGAGGGAGCGCTTTGTGTCGCAGGAATTTGAGGCAGATCTTCAAGCCCGCAAGGCTGCCTTGGCAAAGACAGGCGAAGCCGACGACGAGGCGCTATTGAACTTGTTGCGGCGCGCACACCATGCCGAGGTATTTAGAACTCTGGCGCGCGATGTAGAGGGCCAGCTCAGCGTAGAACAGGTGGCCGACGACTTGAGTGCGTTGGCTGACAGCGTGTTGCGCGTGACGGCGCAATGGTGCTGGCAGTGCCTGAAAACCCGCCACTGTGAATCGCCCCAATTTGCCATCATTGCTTATGGCAAATTGGGCGGTAAAGAATTGGGCTATGGCAGCGATTTGGACATTGTGTTTGTGTACGAGGATGCCCATGAAAAAGCACCAGAAGTCTATGCGGCTTTTGTTCGAAAACTCATCAATTGGCTAACAGTCAAAACCAGCGAGGGCGATTTGTTTGAAATTGACACGGCGCTGCGTCCCAATGGCAACTCGGGCTTGTTGGTCACCACCTTTGATGCGTATGCCGATTACCAACAACAAAGGGGCAGTAACACGGCGTGGACGTGGGAGCACCAAGCCATGACGCGTGCCAGGTGCGCAGTGGGTGACGCCGCATTGGCGGCTCGATTTGAAGCCGTCAGACGTGCTGTCATTTGTGCGCCGCGCAACGGGACATCCTTGACCACAGAAATCATGGACATGCGAGAAAGGGTGCTGGCAGCTCACCCCATCAAGCCCAGCATGTTTGATGTCAAGCACAGTGCCGGTGGGATGGTGGATGCCGAGTTTGCCGTGCAGTGCTTGGTACTTTTACATGCGGCCGACCATCCTGAACTTGCAGACAACGTGGGCAACATTGCATTGCTGCAACGCGCGCAGGCCTGTGGCTTGCTTCGGGGGAGTGTCGGTGTTTCGGCTGCCATGGCTTACCGAGAGCTGCGCCGGATTCAGCACAAGGCGCGCTTGAACGAAGAGCCCACACAAGTAGAACGGCCTCTGATGGCCCTTGAGCGAGGGTCTATCTTGGCCCTTTGGAGGTCGATTTTTCAAAGCGACACCAGCGCCACAAACGGCTCGTGACAAGCAGAGAGATTCAAAGTAAACTGACCAGTCACAAAACAGAACGGACGGTTCTATGGCTAAACTTTACCACCTCGGATGCGGCTTGTTGGCCACCATGCTGGCCCTGCCCTGCTTGGCACAAACAATGTCAAACGCGGCCACAATCGGCGCAATCAACGGCGCCTCCGCCAGTTGCCCGACATTGCTGAACCACACTTTCCCCAGGCTGCAAGATGAAAAGCCGCAGTCTTTATGCCAATACAGTGGCAAGGTTATTTTGGTCGTCAACACGGCCAGTTATTGTGGCTTTACGCCGCAGTACAAGGGTTTAGAAGGCTTGTATTCCAAATACAAAGACCGCGGCTTGGTGGTTTTGGGATTCCCATCGAATGACTTTGCGCAGGAGAAAAGCAGCAACCAAGACATTGCCGATTTTTGTGAAAACACCTTTGGCGTCAAGTTTCCAATGTTTACCAAAACTTCAGTGACCGGAGATTCTGCCGTGCCATTTTTTAAACAGCTGGCGCAAGAGCCGGGCCAACGACCGAAGTGGAATTTTTACAAGTACCTCATTGGTCGAGATGGCAAATTGGTTGACAGCTACAACAGCATGACCAGTCCGGAAAGTAAAAGCCTGGTCCAAGCGGTCGAAAAAAGTTTGGCTCTGAAAACGCCCTGATCGCGCCATGAAGTACAAAAAAATTGCCATTGTGGGGTCGGGCATTTCTGGCTTGGGTGTGGCACACAGCCTGAAGGGCCACGCCGACATTAGTTTGTATGAAGCGGCAAATTATTTTGGCGGACACGCCAACACAGTGGACATCACGTTGCCCACCCTGAATGGCAATGTCACCTATGGGGTGGACACGGGCTTCTTGGTGTTCAACGAAAGAACCTACCCGCATCTGATCAATTTGTTTGCTGAGTTGGGCGTAGAAACAGCCTTTTCAGACATGTCTTTTTCGGTGCAGTCACCGAATGCTTGGGGGCAAGAAGCGCTGGAGTGGAGCGGTACCAATTTAGACACGGTGTTTGCACAAAGGAAAAACCTGTTAAGGCCACAATTTTTAAAAATGTTGGCCGATGTACTGCGTTTTAACGCACTTTGCACGAGCATTGCAAGCCAACAAAAAGACGCACAAATGCGACAGCCGCTTGGCGACTTTTTGAAGCAACACAAGTTCGGTGAAGCGTTCATCAATTGGTATTTTCTACCCATGATGGGCTGCATTTGGAGTTGCCCCACACAGCAAATGCTCGCCTTTCCTGTGGCCACCATGATTCGTTTTTGTCACAACCACGGGCTCATTCAGGTCAGCAACAGACCGCGGTGGTTCACGGTCAAGGGTGGCTCTAGAAACTATGTGCAAAAAATCATTGAAGGCCTACCGGACAAACGCCTGAATTGTCCTGTGGAGCTGATTGAAAGGGACGAAGACGGCGTGAGAATCGTGACCGCAGGGCATGCGGAGCGCTTTGACGAAGTGGTGTTGTGCACTCATTCTGATCAAGCCTTGCGCATGCTCAGAGTGCCAAGCGAGGCCGAGAAACAGTGCTTGTCGGCCATTCGCTACCAAAATAATGTGGCGGTGTTGCACACCGACGACAGCGTCTTGCCAAGCCGTCGCAAAGCTTGGGCCGCATGGAATTACGAGCGCGCTAACCAACAAAGCCAAGAAGAATCGCAAGTCTGTTTGCATTACCTTTTGAACAAATTGCAGCCCCTTCCCTTTGATCAGGCGGTGGTGGTTTCCCTCAACCCCATTCGGACCATTGACCCGCACAAAGTCATTCGTCAAATTGACTACGCCCACCCCGTTTTTGATCTAGTGGCCATGGATGCACAAAATCAAATGCAACACCTTCAAGGCCAACAACACACTTGGTACGCGGGCGCTTGGATGGGCTATGGCTTTCACGAAGATGGGCTTAAGGCAGGGATGTCGGTGGCACGTCAGCTGCTTCAAAGGGTGCACGCATGAGCTTGCAGGTGAAGCACCAAGGCGCTTTCATAGGCCATGGTCAAGTGCGGCACGTGCGATTGCGGCCAAGCCATCATGCATTTCATTACGGCGCATTTTTTCTGATGTTGCCCATGCGGCTGTTGCAGAAAAATGCGAGCCAAGCCAATCACGACTTGCAACTTGACCTGGCCATCAATCGTCCGGGGGTCGTTTCTTTTTTTGATGTCGACCACGGTGATGGCAGATCCGCGGCGCTCGGCGGCGCACTGGCGTGGCTGGAGGAGTTGCTGCTGAAAGAGGGCATCGTCGATGCCCTTGGCGAGGTTTGGTTGCAGACATTTCCGCGCGTTCTGGGCTACACCTTCAAGCCGGTTAGTTTTTGGTATTGTCATCGCTTGGACAATTCTTTGGCTGCCATTGTGGCGGAGGTGCACAACACCTTTGGTGAAAGGCATTGCTATTTGTTGCCCAGCCCTCGCTGGGGTCAGACCCTGCAAGCCAGCAAGGTTTTTCATGTCTCGCCATTTTGCGAGGTGAGCGGCAAGTATCGATTCAGATTCATGCGAACGGTCCTTCGTGGCCAAGAAAGAATTGTGGCCAAAGTGGACCACGATGATACTCAAGGAGCCTTGATTCAAACCAGCATGAGCGGTGTGTTGGTGCCCGCTACGCTTGAAGAAATCAATCGCACTTTTCGACGATATCCCTTGTTCACACTTGCCGTGATGTTTCGAATTCATTGGCACGCCTTGAAACTTTGGTTGAAAAAAGTGCCCTTCATTTCAAAGCCCATGCCACCAGTTGAATGGGTCACCCGGGCGCAGGACTCGCCATTGCCAGAGGCCAAAGCGGCTTCTCATCTTCACGCCCCGCACTGATTCTTCTATTCAACGAATGAGCTGCGTTTACAAACACATCGGAACATGAACCCCAGTACCTCCAATCAATCTGATCTGGCCCTCCAATCGGCCCCCTTGGCCGCACGTCGCGTTTTGCGGTTGCTTGAGCGAATTGAGCACGGCACGCTGACCATTCAGTTTCCAGACAAAAGCACCAAGGTTTATGGCAGCTCGGCTTTGCCGCACGCTGCCATCAGTTTGGACAACTGGAATGTTTTTTCGGCCAGCCTGAAGTCGGGTGACATTGGGTTTGCAGAAACCTACATTGCCGGCGACTGGCGAACGCCCTCTTTGAGCGATTTACTTCGCGTCGTGATCCAAAACAGGCGTGCCATGGAGGACTTGGTCTATGGCTCATGGTGGGGTCGGATGGCCTATCGCATCAAGCATTTGCTCAATCGAAACAACAAAACCAACAGCAAAAAAAACATTCACGCGCATTACGACTTGGGCAATTCGTTTTATGAGTTGTGGCTCGATGGCACGATGAACTATTCCTCTGCATTGTTTGAGGGAGACTTTTCTCAAAACATGGCCGACGCGCAGAGAGCCAAAGTGAGGCGCGCCCTTCGAATGACAGATGTCGACTTGGGCTCAAGGGTGCTTGAAATTGGTTGTGGGTGGGGTGCGTTGGCCGAAATGGCCACATCCGATTTTGGCGCCAGTGTGACCGGCGTCACCTTGTCAACTGAGCAATTGGAATTTGCAAAAGCGCGCATGCAACGTATTGGAAAATCGGCACAAGCCGACCTGCGTTTGCAAGATTATCGTGACATCAATGACGGCCCCTACGACGCCGTTTGTTCGATTGAAATGATTGAGGCTGTGGGGCAAGCCTATTGGCCGACCTATTTTCAAACCATCAGCAAGATGCTCAAACCAGGCGGCAAAGCCTGCGTTCAAAGCATCGTGATCGACGACGCTTACTTCGATCGCTATGTCACGTCTACGGACTTTATTCAGCAGTATATTTTTCCAGGGGGATGCCTGCCCAGCCCCAAAGAGTTTAGAAAGCAAGCCTTGGCCGCAGGTTTGGTGGTGATGGATGAGTTGAAATTTGGCCCCGACTATGCTGAAACCTTGCGACGCTGGCGCCATGATTTCATGGCCCAACAAGCGCACGTGTTGACGCTAGGCTTTGACGCCAAATTTGTGCGCTTGTGGGAGTTTTATTTGGCCTATTGCGAAGCCGCTTTTGACGAAGCCAGCACCGATGTGATTCAGTTCACACTGCAAAAGAGAGCCTGATGTGAAACGCGGACAAGTTGCCTCCACACAGCTTGAAAGGGGCATGCCTTTTAACCCTGTTCGTGTTTTGCTTTTTGTCCTTCTTTCTTTTTGGATGGCAAGCTCGCTTTGGGCCAGTGAGGCACTGTTGCCTGGCGCTCAGCCCTCACCGCCCCAGCGCCTTAAAATTTGGGGCTTTGAAATTTACGATGCCCTGCTTTGGTCGCGTCCCGGCTTCTCAGTGCAGCAATACACCGCCCAAGGGTTTGGTTTGGAGTTGGTGTACCTTCGAAAGTTTGACGGCAAAGACATTGCCGCGCGATCCATCGAAGAGATGAAAAAAATTGGCACGTTCAGTCCCGACCAAGAGAGAACCTGGCTCAAAGCCATGATCGACATTTTTCCCAATGTGCAAAAAGGCGATAGCTTGTTGGGCATTTACAAACCCAACGAAGGTGCAGAATTTTGGTCAAATCAAAAACGCTTGGGTGTGGTGTCCGACCCGCAGTTTGCCAAGTTGTTTTTTGGCATTTGGCTGCATGAAGCCACGCCAGCACCAGCCATTCGTCAAGCCTGGTTGAACAAACCATGAGCCCCGTCCAGTCGGCATCCTATGCCAATGAAACGCCTGCCTCAAGCCACTTTGAAAGTTGGGCTTACGGCTTGCTCGCCTTGCCCTTGGCCTTTGTGGCCTTGCCCATGTATGTGAATGTGCCGCACTTTTACGCCACTCAGTTTGCAGTGCCTTTGAGTTTGCTGGGAGCGGTGTTGTTGGGGAGCCGATTGGTAGATGCTTTCACCGACCCCTTGCTGGGCCGGCTGAGTGATGCTTTGTACGCGCGTTCCCGCGCCGTGGTGATGTCGGCGGTGGCTGTTTTGTCATTGTTCTTGGCCTTGTCTTTTGCCGCCCTTTTCCACCCTCCTCACCAAAGCAGCACCATGGTGCTTCTGGCATGGGTGGCCCTGTTCGTCACCTTGTGTCATTTGTCTTACAGCATGTTGAGCATTCTCCATCAGGCATGGGCCACGCGCTTGGGCGGCGGCGCGGTGTCGCAAAGCCGAGTATTGGCTTGGCGTGAAAGTGCGGGCTTGGCAGGGGTGGTGATGGCGTCCCTACTTCCCGTTTGGACAGGCTGGACACAGACCGCTTGGTTCTTGGCTTTTGCCTTGCTGTGCGCGATGGCCAGTTGGCGGCATGTTTTTAACAGGGGTTTGAGACAGACTGGTTTTGCAATCGACAACGCGTCCGTCGCCAAAGAGCCCGGTTTGAGTTTAGGCGCACCCTTTAAAGAAGCGGCATTCATCAAGTTGTTGACTGTCTTTGTGATCAATGGCATTGCCAGCGCCATTCCGGCCAGCTTGGTTTTGTTCTTCATTGAAGATCAAATCAAGGCGCCGCCCAACTCGGTCTCTTTGTATTTGGGTGCTTACTTTTTATCGGGCGCACTTTCCTTGCCAGTTTGGCTGTACGCCATCCAGAGATTTGATTTGCCCCGAACCTGGCTTGCAGGCATGTTGCTGGCCATCTGCAGCTTTGTGAGCGTGAGTCAACTGGGGGCTGGCGACGAGTGGGCCTATTTGTGGGTTTGTGTGGCCTCAGGGACGGCGCTGGGCGCAGACTTGGTGGTGCCCGGCGCCATGCTCAACGGACTGGTAGACCGCTTGGGGCACCGTGGCCGTTACGAGGGCCTTTACTTAGGCTGGTGGAACTTGGCCACCAAGTTCAATTTGGCCATGGCGGCGGGCTTGAGTTTGCCTTTGCTCGGATGGTGGGGCTATCGTCCTGGCTCCCAAGATGAAACCGGTTTGCTGGCCTTGACGTGGGCGTATGGTGCCTTGCCTTGCGCCCTCAAATTGTGTGCCGTTTGTGTGCTGTATGTGTTTTGGATTCGCCCCGCCTCATTCATTTTAAGGAGACCCCTGTGAACCGTCGTCAATCTTTTCGAAAAATGGCACAAGGTTTAAGCGCGCCTTGGCTGCTCAAGACCACCGTGGCCAGTGGCGTGCTCTTGGCTGCATCGGGTTGCGCGGGGCCTCAAGTGAGCGATTACGCCAAAGAAATGCCGCAGCTTGATTTGAAAACTTATTTCGATGGCGACATTGATGCTTGGGGCGTGTTCACCGATCGCAGCGGCGCTGTGGTGAAGCGCTTTACCGTCAAGATGAAGTGCCAGTGGCAGGGGGACGACGGGGTCTTGGACGAAGACTTTGTCTACTCAGACGGCACCCTGCAAAAGCGCATTTGGCGCCTGAAAGCCTTGCCTCAAGGTCGTTACGAGGGCCGTGCCGACGATGTCGTGGGCATGGCCAGCGGAGAAACGAAAGGCAATGCGTTTCGCTGGCAGTACACCTTGGCATTGCCTGTCGATGGCACCGTTTGGCAAGTTCAGTTCGACGACTGGATGTACTTGATGGACGACCGCGTCATGCTCAACAAAGCGGTCATGAGCAAATTGGGCGTCCGTCTGGGTGAGGTGACCCTGTCATTCACGCGTCGCACCCCGCTGTTGATCAAAGGTCGTCCGTGAGCACACTTGACAAACCCTTGCAAAGGCGATGGGGGCAGCCACTGAACCCTCCCATGCTTGACTGGCGAGGCAAGCGCGTTTGGTTGGTGGGCGCCTCTAGCGGCATTGGCTTGGCTTGTGCCAAGGCCTTGCTGGTCAAGGGCGCCCACGTGGTGGTGTCCGCTAGAGATGTCGTCCCGTTGCGCGATTGGGCCCAACAAGTTCAGCAACAAGGCGGCAATCTTGAGCTTCTACCACTCGATGTGACTGATGCCTTGCAAGTGAAATACGCAGCGCAGCAAGTAAGTCAAGGTGGCCCGCTGCACATGCTTCTTTATTGCGCCGGGCATTACAAAGCGCAACGCGCTACAGCCTATGATTTGGCCGACATGCTGCGACACCAAGAGGTAAATTACAACGGCTTGCTGCGAGTTTTGGGCGAGGCCCTGCCACTATTCTTGCAACAAGGCTTTGGCCATTTGAGCTTGGTCAGCAGTGTGGCCGGTTGGCGCGGCTTGCCCAATGGCTTGGCTTATGGGCCCACCAAAGCCGCCATGACCAATTTGGCCGAAACCTTGTACATGGATTTGCAAGACAAGGGGATTGGTGTGAGCTTGGTCAACCCGGGCTTTGTGGCCACCCCCCTGACCGCGCAAAACAACTTTCCAATGCCTGCGCTACTCACACCTGAGCAAGCTGCAGAAGCCATGCGCCAAGGCTGGGCCCAAGGCTTGTTTGACATTCACTTCCCCAAACGGTTTACGTTGTGGTTAAAGCTCATGCGGCTGTTGCCGTATCGTGTTTATTTTTATTTGATCCGTCGTTTTACAGGCTTGTAAATCATGTCGCAACGCCAACAATTTGAACGCATTGCAAATTACTTTGAAAATCTGACGCCACCGTCTTTAGAAGCGCTGGACCGCTATTACAGCCCCACCGCGCATTTCAAAGACCCGTTCAATTCGGTACAGGGCATTGCACAAATCAATCAAATTTTTAAGCACATGTATGCCTCTCTTGAGAATCCTCGATTTGTCATCACGGGTCAAGTGGTGGATGGGCCGCAGGCCTTTTTCACATGGGAATTCAGGTTCAAATTCAAACGATTTGACACGCAAACTGAACAGGTGATATTGGGCACCTCACACTTGGTGTTGGACTCACACAATTTGATTGTGGTGCACCGTGACTATTGGGATGCTGCAGAAGAGCTGTATGAAAAACTGCCTTGGGTGGGTGGACTCATGCGCTGGCTGAAAAGAAAAGCCAACACATGAAGCCAACACATGAAGCCTTGCGGGTCTATCGTGGCACGCTGTCGATGAAGCTTTGCCGAAGCATGAGTTTGCTCTGAAGCTTTTCTAGATTGGGATGCGTTTGACGCCAATCGATATTGGGAAAGCGAAAATCCAAATAGCCCAAAGCACAGCCAACGGCAACATCGGACAAACTGAAATGTGCGCCAGAACAATACGGCTTTTCTTCGAGGCCTTTTGACATGGCACGCAATGCGCTGCTAATTTTTGCAAGCTGACGGTCGATCCAAGCTTGACTGCGCTGTTCTTGGGTGCGATGCGGCCAAACAGCTTCCATGCGTGCCAACAAAGCGGCATCCATCAAGCCATCGGCCAAAGCTTCCCAAGTTTTGACTTCAGCACGATCACGTCCATGGGCAGGGATGAGCTTGCCAACCGGCGAAAGTGTGTCTAAATATTCCACGATGACGCGAGAATCAAACACCGCTTCACCGCCCTCCAACACCAAGCAGGGCACCTTGCCAAGGGGGTTGGCATCGTGGATGCGAGTGCCTGCAGACCAGGCATCCTCTATTTCCATGCGGTAGTCCAGCTTTTTCTCAGCCATCACGATACAAACTTTGCGGACGTAGGGGCTGGTGGGAGAGCCAATTAATTTCATGCGGTTTTTCTTGTCAACATTCTTTGAGTTGACGAGCATTCTAGAGGATGCAAGAGGCTCAAAAGAAGTCTTCGACAGAACCTACAATGTCGGCATGACTTCTTCACCTATATCCGCCCTCTCGCCGCTTGACGGTCGTTATGCCAACAAGCTCAACGCATTGCGCCCTCTCATGAGCGAGCAAGGCTATATGCATCGACGCGTTCAGGTTGAACTGGCTTGGTTCATTGCCTTATCGGATGCCGGTTTTGACGAGTTCAAGCCCCTGTCGCTAGGGGCCCGGCGCTACCTGACAGGTCTGGTCAGTCATTTCTCAGAGCAAGACGCCTTGGCCATCAAAGAAATCGAAAAGACCACCAACCACGATGTCAAGGCCGTGGAGTATTGGATCAAATCAAAGTTCAAAGACCGACCTGAATTAGAGCAATCTTCGGAGTTTGTGCACTTTGCTTGCACTTCTGAAGACATCAACAACACCAGCCATGCGCTGCAACTCAAAGGCGCACGGCAGCAAGTGCTGTTGCCCGCGCTCGATGGCATCATCGAACAGCTGCGTGAGATGGCGCACCTTTATGCCAGCGTGCCCATGCTAAGCCGCACCCATGGCCAAACGGCCAGCCCCACCACGGTAGGCAAGGAGTTGGCCAATGTGGTGGTGCGATTGCGCAGCACGCGCGACAAAATTGCCACGGTCCCTTTGAAAGCCAAGATGAACGGCGCTGTGGGCAATTACAACGCACACCTTTCGGCGTGGCCTGAATTTGATTGGGAGACATTTTCCCAAAATGTGATTGAAACACCCGAGGCCCATGAAGATGGTGCTTCGGCTGCGCACTGGGGTTTGGGTCTGTCGTTTCAGCCCTACAGCATTCAAATTGAACCCCACGATTACATGGCGGAATTGTTTGATGCGGTGGCCAGAACCAATACGATTTTGATCGACCTTTCTCGCGACATCTGGGGTTATGTGAGCTTGGGTTACTTCAAACAACGCTTGAAAGCGGGCGAAATTGGCTCTTCCACCATGCCGCACAAAGTCAATCCCATCGATTTTGAAAACGCAGAAGGCAATTTGGGTCTGGCCAATGCGGTTTTAAAACACCTGTCAGAGAAGCTCCCCATCAGCCGCTGGCAACGCGACCTCACCGACTCTACCGTGCTGCGCAACATGGGCGTGGCCTTGGGTTACACCGTTTTGGCCTACGCCTCGCTCATGACTGGGCTTAAAAAGTTGGAACTCAATGAAGAAGCCTTGGCCCAAGATTTGGACGCAGCCTGGGAAGTTTTGGCCGAACCCATTCAAACCGTCATGCGCCGTTATGGTGTGCAAGGGGCCTATGAAAAACTCAAAGAAGTCACGCGCGGCAAGACGGTGAGTGCAGAAGACTTGCATGGCCTCATTCGTCAACTTGACATTCCACAAGCCGAAAAAGAGCGCCTATTGGACATGACCCCTGCCAGTTACATTGGCAAAGCGGTTGAGTTGGCCAAGCGAGTCTGAGCGGTATGGCGCTTAAATCCACCATTTACAAAGTCAACCTCTCGATTGCCGACATTGACCACAGTTACTACGCAGATCACGCGCTCACTTTAGCCAGACATCCCAGCGAAACCGATGAGCGCATGATGATTCGCTTGTTGGCATTGGCGCTTAACGCACACAAGCTTCAAGCAGACTTGAACGGCGACGGCGTGCTGGCTTTTGGCGCCGGCCTGTCCGACCCCGATGACCCCGATTTGTCCTTGCGAGACTTCACCGGACAGACACGTTTGTGGGTGGAAGTGGGGCAGCCAGAAGACAAGCCGCTCAATAAAGCCTGCCAAAAATCTGACGCAGTCATGGTGTATTGCTTCAACCATGCGGCCGAAGTGTGGTGGCGCGGTATTGAAAGCAAACTCACACGGCTCGACAAATTGCAAGTGTGGCGAGTGCCCACCGAAGCCAGTCAAGCATTGGCAAAGTTGGCTGAAAGAAGCATGCAAGTGCAGGCCACGGTACAAGAAGGCGCACTCACCTTGAGCAATGCCAAGGACAGCGTGCACTTGGAGGTGCTGCGCTGGAAGTGATTAGCTTTTAGCCGCAACTTGAAAATCTAAAGCAGTCTGTGCGTCTGCAGCAGCTCGCGCCAAGCTTCTGTCTTCAGCAGCGCGTTCAGCATACCGGTTAAAGCGCCATGAGGTGCCATCTATTGTGATGCGTCGCCAAACGCCTCGCTTTTCGCCAGGGCTCATTTCAGTCCACATTTGGACTTCTTCAAAACTGCGTCCGCAGCCTTTGCATTCAGCATCGCCTTGAAACGTGGAGCAAATGGCGATGCAAGGCGTGTCGGGCGTCCTGGCGTACCAGGCCTGCCAAGCTTCGGCAGCCGCCAAGGGCAAAGTGAACTCGTCAGCCAGGTCTTCTTTGAAATAAACCATGAGTGCATACACCTCCGCCAGCGCACGTAACTCTGCAGGCAAAGCAATGCCGTCTGGGGATGGATTTTTGACGCGCCAGTAATTGATGGCAGCTTCAATGTCGGTGATGTGGATGCCGGCCATGGTGAGTCTTGAAAGAGGTCAGAAGTTTAACGGCTTAAGTGCAGGCAGATGCTTGCGACTTTGCAAGCAAACGCAGGGCCTTTCTGACCCTTCAACACCTACGATGAACACAAGAAAAGCAATTTTAGTGTTCATCAAGGAGTCGCACATGCAAGTCATCAACAATACCTTCACCCACCAAGTTCAAGGCGGTGGTTTCTGGCGCTTTTTAAAATTTGACTCTGGCACATCGGGAGGCATTCGGTCCGACGGCAAAGCCTTGGGAGCAGGCTGTGGCACTGTTAAAAGTGATGCGTTCATCCCAGACATTTTGTTTGGCATTGACCTCACACCCGTGTGCATGCAACACGACCAAGATTACTCAACTTGCGGCTTCGATCGTGAGTTGGCAGACGCCAACTTTTACGACAGTATCCTGACCGAGTGCCAATCACAAGGCGGCGGCGAGTTCACGTGCAAAGTTATCTCCGCCATCTACTTTGTGAGCGTGTCCATCATGGGCGGCGACGCCTACAACGAAGGGCAGCTGGAAAGCTGCAAGAGCGGCGATTGATGATGTCTTGTCCGAACCTGACAAAGCGATGCGGCCTTGAAAACTTAAAGTACATTTTCGGCTTGTTGATCGCGTTTGCTTTGCCGGCATGCAGCTCGACTTTTTTTGTGGACCAAGGCCACATCGATGACATCAATGGCGTGAAGTTCGACATACGGCCGCCCTATCTGTTTGTCAAAAAGGCATTCAAGCTGCGAGGCGAAAACCTGTCCAGCGAGCAGTTGGAAACCTTGCGCGAGGCCATGCCAAACATCGCCTTCATGACGCACCAAATACTGAGCGCCGAAAACCCCAAGGTCGTTCAAGACTTAGAGCGTCTCCGTATCCGCAACATCAGACAAGGGCTTGGTCTGAATCACAACACGCCCCTCTACGTTAAAACCATTCAACATTGGGTGGTCAGCGCGCACGCCATTGAGTTCACAACGGATTACTTTTATTCAGAACATCAAAGGCCAGCCGTCACATTCAGAGACAACTACCGCTTTGCCAAAACAGATGCGGGGTGGCAGTTTTCGGGGCACCCCATGGCGCAACCAGAGGGTGTCTTAAGCTGCACCCAAACGCCAGCTGGCTGGATGCGATGTGACAAATAAGCCCTCAAAGCGCAAGCCTTGTCCCCTGTGTCTTTAACGCTCTTGACGTTCCAACAACTGCTCTTTCAACAAACCCTGAGCAAATCGAAGTCGGGCATCAATGATAGAGGCTTCAATGTGATCGCTGTTCTGAGGTAAAGCTTTACGCGCGGCATCTTGCGCGGCGCGAAAGCGATCCACGGCAGCACCCACGTCCATGCGGGCCAACTGGGTTTCACCTTCTGCGCGCAGACTGGCCAGAGGCCGGCCCTGCGCAGCAAGAGCCGTTGCCAATACTTGCCATGCTTGAGCGTCTTGTAAATTTGAAAGTACAAAGGTCTGCAAGGCCGAGCTTGCGTGCGTCAAGAGCAATGCCGTGTCTGGCGCGGGCTTAGAGACTTGCAAGCGTGCGCTGGCTTGCGCTAAATAAATCAGCTCAGCCCTTGGCCAAGAAGAGTGCGCTAAGTTGGCCGTACCGCTTAATGCGTTGATCACACCGCGAAAATCATCTTCTTTGAAGGCCAAATCTGCTTCCAACAACTTCAGCTGACGCAATGCTGGCGCATGTTGGCCTGCGGCGATTTGCAGGCGAGGCAGCATTTCTTTGGCCTTTGCGAAATCTCTCAATTGCACCAGAGACATGAAGCCGCCGTACAAAATACCCATGCGCTTGGTCAAAGACATTTGTTCTAAATTAGCATCGCTGGCCTCTTTGGCCCATGCGCGCATCACATCCACGCCTGGCAAGGCCAGGACTCGCGCTCTTGAAGACATCATGGCTTGAATCAGATCCATGTCGATGTTTGGGGGCTTGGGCGTTTGCAGCTGTTGCCGAGATTGCATGTCGGCCATGCGCTCGGTGGACAAGGGATGGCTTCGCAAATAAGGGAATCCGCCGTTGTCGTTCAGGCTGGATGCTTGCTGTAATTTTCCAAACATGCTGACAAAGCCTTGGGTGTCAAAGCCGGCCTCGGCCATCACGCCGTACCCAATTCGATCTGCTTCTCTTTCCATGTCACGAGAGAAGTTCAATTGGGTTTGAGCGGCCACCGCTTGACCTCCAACGATCATGGCCTGCGCGCCCTGCACGCTTTTTCCTGCGGCCAGAATACCCAACAACATGGCCCCCATCAGCCATGGTGCCATGCGTGCTTGGTCTCCCATAGAACGTGAGATATGTCTTTGTGTGACGTGGCTAAGCTCGTGCGCCATGACAGAGGCCAATTCATCTCGGGTGTTGACCACGCTGATGAGACCCAAGTGAATGCCCAAGTAACCCCCCGGCAAGGCGAATGCGTTGACGGAGCGATCACGCCCGATCAGAATTTTCCAAGCAAACCTTTCTTGCAACTCCGGTGACAACTCGCCTCTCGCTTGGGCACTTTTGACCAAAGGCAGCCATATCTCCTGCAGATACTCGTCCAGAACGGGATCTTCTAAATAGTCCGGATCTCTGTAAAGTTCACGCGCAATGCGATCTCCTAATTTACGTTCTGCGCTCAACGTGATGTCTGCACCGTCGCCCAAGGAGGGAAGGCCTTGGGTGGTGCTGGGCACCTGAGACCAAACAGGCGTGAGCCATAGCGACACAATGAGCAGGGCGGCCAGCGGCTTGGATTTTGAAGTGATGCGCGTCAAAAGAGGAGTGCCCAATGTTAAGAAGACCTTGAAAGCCGTATCATGCTCGAATTAAGTCAAGCATTTGTAAACGGTTATTACCCGAATTAATTTAACGGCCATGTCCAATTCTTTGCCAATTTCCAACGCAACGCTAACTCACTTTGACGCCCAAGGCCAAGCCCACATGGTCGACGTTGGCGCCAAGGCATCAACCCATCGAATTGCCGTAGCGTCGGGTTGCATCCACATGATGCCGGCCACCCTGGCGCTGGTGCAATCCGGAACAGCTAAAAAAGGGGACGTGCTGGGCATTGCAAGAATTGCAGGTATTCAAGGCGCAAAACGAACAGCCGACTTAATTCCCCTTTGCCACCCCTTGGCACTCACACGCGTAGCGGTAAGTTTCGACATTCCTGCCGATTCATTGACCCCCTCTATTGTTTGCACCGCTACCGCAGAAACCGTGGGACAAACGGGCGTGGAAATGGAAGCCCTGACTGCCGTACAAGTGGCTTTGCTGACCATTTATGACATGTGCAAAGCCGCTGACCGCGGAATGACCATCACGGATGTGAAGTTGTTAGAAAAGCAGGGCGGTCAATCGGGGCATTGGGTCGCGCCCCAAATTTGACGCAAAGCCAGGCCATGTGAGAGCGAAAGGCGCAGGCGTTACTCTACAAACGGTTCAATGCCAATGGGCCTCAAAACAGCATCAGCAGGGGGCGTTGTCAAAAACTTGGTGAGCGCGCGCGCTGCCTCGGCATGTTGAGATTTCGGGTTGATGCCTGTGGCAAAACCGATCCAGGTTTGCAGTTCTTTGGGAATTAAGCCCAGCATGTCGACGCCAGGAACGCCATAGATGCGCGAGGCCACCACAACCACCATGTCGACTGTGCCTGTGGCCACCACTTCAACGTTGTATTCACCGGGCATGGGGCGCAATTTGGGCTTCATTTCGGCGCCAATGCCCATGCGGTCGAGAAGGCTTACAAAATAAATGCCGCTGGCACCATCGCCTGGGTAAGCGACGGAGTTGATGCTCAGCATGGTTTTCTTAAAGCCTTCAACGGTAGAAATGTCTGGCTTTGGTGCGCCAGCTTTGATGGCAGCACCCAAACCAATTCTGCCAATGACCGCACGTGAATCGGCGGCGACGCGACCTTGTTTGATGAGCTCATCGAGCACAGGCGGGTTCAGGACCGTCACATCGAAATATTCGCCCGACTCAATTTTCTTTTTGACATCGGGGTTGACATAAAAATCAACTTTGACTTTGTGGCCAGTGGCTTTTTCAAATTGCTGGGTAAGGGCAATGACGGCGGGTCGAGAGCCATTGCCGCTGAGCACTTTGAGTTCGACGGCCTGAGCCACGTTGATGACCATGCCAAGCACTGAAAGCAATGCACTGGCCATGAAAGTAGAGGGATTCATGGATGTCTCCGTTTGTTTGGGCGAAGTATAAAAGGCAAGCCGCCCAAAGACCGAGCTAAATTTCCTCACGAGCCCCTGCATGAATTGGGCAAGTATTTGACCTCAATGGGGTTGTTTGCTGCGGGACCGCACAGCCAACTGCTGATGGACTTTCCGCCATCCGTGGTGCCCACCAAAAGCGTGGTGCCCGTTTGAACGGGCGAAAGCGACAGGGCATTGGCCGTGGCACTGGTGCTTCCGCGCAATGTGCTTGGATTGCCCACAACGGTGATGGCGCCGTTCGGGTCTACCGACATGCTGGCAACATACTTGGACGTTTGACTTTGGCAAGCGCCTGGCAGTGCCGTGCTGACATCCGCTTGAGATGCTGTGCCAACAGCTTCGGTGACGGCTGTTTTGCATTGGGTTGCCGCCACCATCATTTCGGATACTTTGGCCCGCACAGCGTAGTCTTGGTAAGCAGGTAAGGCAATGGAGCCCAAGACCCCGATGATGGCAATGACCACCATGAGCTCGATCAGGGTAAAGCCGCGAAAATAATTGGAGGGTATGCGTTTCATGGGTGTCCTTTTGATGCTTTAATTTTATGCTTCAAGGCCATGAAAAAGCCGGCCTCAAAGGGCCGGCTTGGCGACAAACGCTTGCGTTAAAGCAAGGTTCAAGACTCTGCTTCTGGGGTGGTCTCGTGTTTCTTTTGAAAGAACTTGCCAATCGCCAAAACTGCCAAAGCACCCGCTGTTGCGCCTGCGTAGTGAAGCCAAGCATTGGCTTCAGCGAATTCACGCAAGGCAACATCACTGACAATGGTTTCTCCCCCAACCCAGCCAATCAGGCATGCGCCAAAGGTCACCACGATAGGGAATCGAGTCATGAGCTTGATCATCATGGAGCTGCCAAACACCACCAAGGGAATGCTGATGGCCAAGCCCAAAATGAGCAAAATCATGCTGCCCTTGGCCGCGGCGGCCACACCGATGACATTGTCTAGGCTCATGACCAAATCAGCAATCAGGATGGTGCGAATGGCAGCGCCCATGGTGGACTGTGTGGGCTCGCCGCCCTCCTCTTCATCCTCTTCGCTCAACAATTGAGCGCCAATCCAAAGCAGCAACAAGCCGCCTGCGATTTGCAAGTACGAAACCTCTAGCAATTTGGCTGCGACAACCGTTAATGCAACGCGAAGCACAACAGCTGCGCCAGAACCAAACATAATGGCTTTGCGCTGCTGCTCTGCAGGCAAAGACCTTGCAGCCAGAGCGATCACCACCGCATTGTCGCCAGACAAGATGATGTTGATCCAAATGATCTTGAGCAAGCCGAGCCAAAACTCGCTTGTTTGCAATAATTCCATGATCTATCTCCAGCAATAAAAAGGAAGAAGCGCTGACAACTTCCGTTGACAGCGCTTTTTAAACTCTGTGACCAGAGTGTAGCGGGCTTGTTCAGCCCGTCTAATCCGTATTTGTGCTTACAGCAATTACAGCATCGCCTTCAGCAAACGCCCCATTTCGGAAGGGTTGCGGGTAATTTTGAAACCGCATTCTTCCATGATGGCCAATTTGGCATCGGCAGTGTCGGCACCGCCAGAGATCAATGCACCGGCGTGGCCCATGCGCTTGCCTGCAGGAGCGGTGACGCCAGCGATAAAGCCCACGATGGGCTTTTTCATGTTGTCTTTGCACCAGCGAGCCGCTTCGGCTTCATCTGGGCCACCAATTTCACCGATCATGATCACGGCATCGGTGTCGGGATCGTCGTTGAAAGCGCGCATCACGTCGATGTGCTTCAAACCGTTGATGGGGTCGCCACCAATACCGACCGCAGAAGATTGGCCCAGACCGATTTCGGTGAGTTGCGCCACGGCTTCGTAAGTCAGGGTGCCTGAACGTGACACCACGCCAATGCGGCCTTTGCGGTGAATGTGACCAGGCATGATGCCGATTTTGATTTCGTCGGGGGTGATCAAGCCTGGGCAGTTAGGGCCCAGCAACAAAGTCTTTTTGCCGCCAGCTGCTTCTTTCGCACGCATGCGATTGCGCAACTCAAGCATGTCACGGACAGGAATGCCTTCGGTAATGCAGATGGCCAAATCAAGGTCGGCCTCAACAGCTTCCCAGATGGCAGCGGCTGCGCCAGCGGGCGGCACGTAAATGACAGACACCGTGGCGCCTGTGTTGGTAGCCGCTTCTTTGACAGAGGCGTAAATGGGGATGTTGAAGATGGACTCGCCCGCTTTTTTGGGGTTCACACCTGCAACGAAGCAGTTTTTACCGTTGGCGTACTCTTGGCATTTTTCAGTGTGAAACTGACCGGTCTTGCCGGTAATGCCTTGGGTAATGACTTTGGTGTCTTTGTTGATAAAGATAGACATGTAATTAACCTTTCACCGCTTTAACGGCAGCTTGTGCTGCTTCTGCCATGGTGTCCACGGAAATGATGGGCAAACCGCTTTCTTGGAGCATCTTCTTGCCCAAGTCTTCGTTGGTGCCCTTCATGCGAACGACCAAAGGCACGTTCAAGTTAGTGGCCTTGCAAGCGGTGATCACACCGGTTGCGATGGTGTCGCACTTCATGATGCCGCCGAAGATGTTGACCAAAATCGCTTTCACTTTGGGGTTCTTCAACATGATCTTGAAGGCTTCTGTCACCTTCTCGGGGGTGGCGCCGCCGCCCACGTCCAGGAAGTTGGCGGGTTCAGCGCCAAACAACTTGATGGTGTCCATGGTGGCCATGGCCAAGCCCGCACCGTTGACCAAGCAGCCGATGTTGCCGTCCAAGCTGATGTAGGCCAAGTCAAATTTAGAAGCTTCGACTTCAGCAGGATCCTCTTCGTCCAGATCGCGGTATGCCACGATTTCAGGGTGGCGGAACAAGGCGTTGGAATCGAAGTTGAACTTGGCGTCCAAAGCGCGGATGCCGCCGTTGCCTTCCAAGATCAAAGGATTGATCTCGACCAAAGAGGCGTCGGTGTCCATGTAGCACTTGTAAACTTTTTGCAGCACGTCAGCGGCTTGGGCTGTGGAGCCAGCAGGCACGCCAATGGCGTCTGACAACATCTTGGCTTGTGCATCGGTGAGGCCCAAAGCGGGGTCAACGATTTCGGTGATGATTTTCTCGGGTGTGTCGTGCGCCACACCTTCGATGTCCATGCCGCCTTCGCTGGACACGATCATGGCCACACGTTGTGAGGCACGGTCGGTGACAGCGGAAATGTAATATTCTTTTTTGATGTCTGCGCCGTCTTCGATGAGCAGGCGACGAACTTTTTGACCTTCTGGGCCCGTTTGGTGTGTGATCAACTGCATGCCCAGAATTTCTGTGGCCAATTGTTTCACTTCATCGATGGAACGCGCCAGCTTCACACCGCCGCCCTTGCCGCGGCCGCCCGCGTGAATTTGTGCCTTGACCACCCAAACTGGGCCGCCCAATTTTTGAGCGGCTTCCACCGCTTCTTGCACTGTAAAGGCTGGAATGCCGCGAGGCACTGGCACACCAAATTGGCGCAAGATTTCCTTGCCTTGGTACTCGTGAATCTTCATGAAGTTTCTCTCAGAGAGTGGTTATTTTCACCAGCTGGTTGTGGACAAAAGAGCCCCAACAAGCACTGGACACTGCAGTCGACGACTGTATCATGTTGCAACGCACCAATCTTGAGCCGCATCTCTTACAGTCACATGACGGCGGCAAGAAATTTAAACAGGAGAGCCCAAATGGCCAAAATATTCATTGATGGCGAAGCCGGAACCACAGGCCTGTTGATTCGTGAGCGCCTCCTGGCCATGCCCGCGCTTGAGCTGATGAGCATTGCCCCTGAACGGCGCAAAGACCCTGACGCCAAGCGTGAACTGATGGCACAGGTTGACCTGGTGATTTTGTGCCTGCACGACGACGCTGCCCGCGAATCCGTGGCCATGATCGATGCCTTGTCGGGCCGCAAACCACGCATCATTGACGCCTCCACTGCGCACCGCACAGACGATAACTGGGTCTTTGGATTTCCTGAAATGCGCGCGGGGCAGCAAGCGGCCGTGGTCACCGCCGAGCGTGTGAGCAACCCAGGTTGCTATGCCTCGGGTGCGATTGCCATTTTGGCGCCATTGGTCGCTGCTGGCATCATCCCTGTTGATTTTGCGGTGTCTTTGCCGTCAGTAAGTGGTTACTCGGGTGGTGGTCGACCTATGATTGAAGACTATGAAGCCGGCCGCGCGCCGCTGCACGAAGCCTACGCTTTGAGCTTGCAACACAAGCATGTGCCAGAAATTATGAAGTACACCGGCCTGACGCGCAGGCCACTTTTTATGCCCGCTGTGGGCAATTTCCGTCAAGGCATGTTGGTGCAATTGCCGCTGTTTTTAGACGATTTGCCAGGCAAGCCCAAGGTGACGGATTTGCATCAAGCGCTAAGTCAACACTACGCAGAAAGCCTGAAAAATGGCGGCTGGGTGAGCGTGTTGCCGGCCGAAGAAAGTGGCAAATTGGGTGCCACCGCCACCAACGACACCAACAAATTGGAACTGCGGGTCTTTGGCAACGAAGCTCACCGACAAGCCGTGTTGATAGCCCGATTAGACAATTTGGGCAAAGGTGCCAGTGGGGCCGCTGTTCAAAATTTGAAACTGATGCTGGGTTTGTAAAACTTAGCGCTAGTGCTCTAAATCTTCGTCGGGGGCGCCGGAAAGCTTGACCACCTTGCGGACGACCTCGGCTGAGAAACCTCGCGTGAGTAAAAAGCGGTAATGCTTGGCGCGGGCATTGGCGTCAACAGCCGGTGATCCAAACTTGCGCTGCCAAACGCCTTGGGCGCGCGCAAACTCAGAGTCTTTCAAATCAAGCATGGCCTGTGCGACGGCTGCCGGCGCCAAACCCTTGGCTTGGAGTTCTTGCTTGATGCGGCCATTGCCCAATTTGGGGGCGCGGTGATTGAGGACGGACTCCAACACACGCGTTTCGTCGATGAAGCCTTTGGCCTGCAAATCGTCTAAGGCTTGTGCCAACTCGCCGGGCACTTCTTCGTGAGGCGACAATTTGCGAACCAGCTCAGCCCGAGAGTGTTCGCGCTGCGACAAAAGCCGCAGCGCACGTCCTTTGAGGGACAACTTAAACCCAGGCTGAGCCATTGATCAAGGAGCGCAACTGTTAAAAATGTGGCGTGGAAAGCGCAATCAGGCCGCTTTAACCGCCTCGGCCAACAAAGGAATGCCCAAAGATTCGCGCACTTTGTTTTCTATTTCGGCAGCCAGTTCTGCGTTTTCGCGCAAGAACTCACGTGCGTTGTCGCGGCCTTGGCCGATTTTTTCGCCGTTGTAGGCATACCAGGCGCCCGATTTGTCGATGATTTTGGCTTCAACGCCCATGTCGATGATCTCGCCATGACGGCTGATGCCCTCGCCAAACAAAATGTCGAATTCGGCTGTTTTGAAGGGCGGCGCCACTTTGTTTTTGACCACCTTGACTTTGGTTTCGTTGCCGATGGCCTCGTCGCCGCGTTTGATGGTGCCAGTGCGGCGAATGTCTAAGCGAACTGACGCGTAAAACTTAAGGGCATTGCCGCCGGTGGTGGTTTCGGGCGAGCCAAACATGACGCCAATCTTCATGCGGATTTGGTTAATGAAGATGACCATGCAATTGGTTTTTTTGATGGTGGCGGTGAGCTTGCGCAAAGCTTGGCTCATGAGGCGCGCTTGCAGGCCGGGGAGTGAGTCGCCCATGTCGCCTTCGAGTTCGGCTTTGGGTGTCAGGGCCGCCACAGAGTCGATCACGACCAAGTCGACGGCACCTGAGCGGACCAAGCTGTCGACAATTTCCAGCGCTTGCTCGCCCGTGTCGGGTTGGCTGATGAGCAGGTCTTGCAGGTTGACGCCCAGTTTTTGGGCGTATTGGATGTCCAGGGCATGCTCGGCATCGACGAAGGCGCACTGGCCGCCGACTTTTTGCATTTCGGCAATCACTTGCAAGGTCAGTGTGGTTTTGCCGGAGGACTCTGGGCCGTATATTTCAACCACACGGCCGCGGGGCAAACCACCCACGCCCAAAGCGATGTCAAGGCCCAAAGAGCCGGTAGAAACCACCTGAATGTCTTCGATGACTTCGCCTTCGCCCAAGCGCATGATGGTGCCTTTGCCAAATTGTTTTTCGATTTGGGCCAGGGCTGCTTGCAGGGCCTTGGTTCTGTCGCTGTTTTGCTCGCTCATAAAAACTCCTTAAAAATCAACGGTTTGAAATACTTACGCAACGCATCCTGATAAAAGACTGGATGCTTGAACAGTACTTTAACGGCATTGTTGAAATGAGTAAATAGATTTTTTGGTCAGTTTGCTTTACTATCTGGAAATGCCAGCCAATGACAGTTCGAGCACGCGCTTAAAACCACAAACCCAGCCAGAGGCCCTCATCGATGACCGGTGGCGGGAAACACACCTGGGACGGCTTCTCGGACACGCCATGCGGCGCTTTGATGCGCGAGTCTTAAACCTGATGGCCAACAACGATCAAGTGCCGTTGGCGCTGTCCAATTTGGCGGCCAGAGATCAGATCAGCGCAGCGCACATTCACATCACCAGGCACCTCTCGCTCAAGGGTTCACGGCTCACAGACTTGGCACAGTCCGCTGGCATGAGCAAGCAAGCGATGGGGCATTTGGTCAGTCAATGCGAGGCATGGGGCCTGGTAGAACGCCAGAGCGACGCCAGAGACGCCAGGGCCAAGCAAGTGGTGTTCACCGCGGCGGGATTGGCTTGGTTGGCCGCATTTCAAACCGCCGTGGATCAGGCTGAACTGGAGTTCAAGGAATCAGTGGGAATGGAAATTGCCACTGTTGTTGCTTTGGGCTTGGAGGCATACTGCGTGTGAGCGTGAAAATTCAATCCAAGGCGTCGCCTAAAATTTCGACGGGCCTTGAACTGAAATAGCCGATTCCACTGGTGAGCACGCCATTCAAACGACAAAGATCTGGAGACGAGCATGCGTATTTTGATAGCCGAAGATGACCAAGTGTTGGCTGATGGACTGCTTCGCACTTTGCGCAGTTCCGGTGCGGCGGTAGACCATGTGGCCAGTGGCTCGGAAGCCGATGCCGCCCTCATGACCAACAACGAGTTTGACCTGCTTATCTTGGACTTGGGCCTGCCCAAAATGCACGGCTTGGAAGTACTCAAAAAATTGCGCTCCAGAGGTTCGACTTTGCCCGTGCTGATTTTGACGGCCGCAGACAGTGTCGAGGAACGGGTCAAGGGCCTAGACTACGGCGCAGACGATTACATGGCCAAGCCATTTAGTTTGCAAGAGTTGGAAGCGCGAGTGCGTGCTCTGACACGCCGAGGCATGGGCGGCGCTACGTCTCAAATCAAACATGGCCCTCTGATTTATGACCAATCAGGCCGCGTTGCCACCATTGACGGCAAGATGGTGGAATTGTCAGCGCGGGAGCTGGGCTTGTTGGAAGTGTTGTTGCAACGTGCGGGCCGCTTGGTCAGCAAAGACCAGTTGGTAGAACGCTTGTGCGAATGGGGTGAAGAGGTCAGCAACAACGCCATTGAGGTCTACATTCATCGCTTGCGCAAAAAAATTGAAAAAGGCCCGATCCGAATTGCAACCGTGCGCGGTTTGGGCTACTGCCTAGAAAAAATCCCAAACTGACAATGGCCAACAACGCTGCGATGAATGAAACCTAAAAACTGGCAATTGTCTTTTTTTCGCCGCGAGCAGCGTTCGTTGTTTGGCGAAATTTTGGACTGGATGCTGACGCCGCTTTTGTTGCTGTGGCCTGTCAGCCTGGCACTGACTTGGCTGGTGGCACAAGGCTTGGCCAACAAGCCCTTCGATCGTGCACTGGTCTACAACGTTCAAGCCCTGGCGCAACTGGTCAAAGTCAGTCCCGATCAGCGCCGAGTTCAATTCAATCTGCCGCAGCCCGCCAGTGAATTACTGCGTGCCGATGATGCCGATTTGGTTTACTTTCAAGTGATTGGTCCGAAGGGCGAATTTCTTGGCGGTGATCGTGACTTGCCGCAACCCCTTGACGATGAAAAGTTGGGCAGTTATGAGGTCAAAATTCGGGACGACGAAATGCGCGGTTTGGAAGTTCGGGTGGCATACACCTGGGTTCATTTGGCTTCTGAAAATAGAGTGGTCGGCATGGGCCCGGTGTTGGTTCAAGTGGCAGAAACCCGCGAGAAGAGATCGGTGCTGGCCACAGAAATTATCAAAGGCGTCATGTTGCCCCAGTTTGCGATTCTGCCTTTGGCAGTGCTGTTGGTTTGGTTGGCCTTGGTGCGAGGCATCAAGCCCTTGTCGGAACTTGAAGAACGCATTCGGGCTAGAAAATCAGATGACCTGAGTCCCTTAGACGAAAAGGCAGTGCCCTTAGAAGTGGCGCCATTGGTCTCATCGGTGAATGATTTGCTCAGGCGTTTAAAAGACTCGATCGCCACTCAAAAAAGATTTTTAGCCGATGCTGCGCATCAATTAAAAACGCCTTTGGCGGGCCTTCGCATGCAGGCAGATTTGGCGCAAAGAAAAGACGCCAGCGAAGAAGAGTTAAAGCACTCACTGAAGCAAATTGGCCGCGCCAGCGTTCAGGCCACTCACACGGTTAACCAACTCTTGTCCTTGGCCCGCGCTGAAGGTGGCGGAGCGGTTGACATGCAAACCTGCGACATGGAGGCCTTGGTGAGTGAAGTGCTGCGCGATTCTTTGCCCCGCGCCATGGACAAAGGCTTGGACTTGGGCTACGACGACGAAGGGCGCGAAACAAAACTCCGATTTTTCAAGGTTCAAGGCAACCCTACCTTGCTCAAGGAGATGATTCGGAATTTGGTCGACAATGCCATTCACTACACCCCAAGCACGCCAGAGCGTTCTGGGGTTATCACAGTGCGTTTGTTGGTTGATCCCTACAGCCAAGCGCTTGCCGTTCAAGTGGAAGACAACGGCCCCGGCATTGCATTGGCCGAAAGCGAACGCATATTCGAGCCGTTCTACCGTGCCCTGGGCAGCAACGTGGATGGCTCAGGCTTGGGCTTGCCGATTGTCCGTGAGATTGCGCAAAGGCATGGCGCTACCGTCTCAGTCGCAGTGGCTCACCCGGGACAAACGCCGCCAGGCGCTTGCTTCACCATTCGATTTGCGCGCTAGCCCGTTGCTGTTGAGGTATCCGAATGTGGTTCAAGGCGTCGCCGCGATGGGCCGGATGCTCACTTCTGAACTGTTTAGCAAAATCTTGCCTTGATTGCTTTGCAGTTGCAGATGCCCATGAGGGTCGACGCCTTGTCCAACACCCTGTTGGCCTTCGCTGGTCATCAGTTGTAAGCCCTTGAGGGCGTCGCGAGCGTTAAAGCGGCCTTGCAATGCGGCAAAGCCTTGCGATTCAAACGACAAAAGGGCGTTCATGAGCGGCGGGATCACGCGGCCGATCACACTAGGACCGCAAGCGTCTGAGCAAAACTCATCAATGGCCGCTGCCGGCGTTCTGAGATCAGTTGCAATTGGCAGGTGGATGTTCAGCCCCACCCCGATCACGACATAGCTTTGACCGCCTTGGCTGGCAGCCTCAATCAAAATCCCGCCCAACTTCCTGTTTTGGCGCCACAAGTCGTTGGGCCACTTCAGCTTCACATTGCTGTCCAAAGACTCGGCCAAGCTCAATCCAACGGCCAAGGACAAGCCCGACCAATCCAAAGGTTGATAGGGCAGCCCAATGGAAAACGTCAGCGCATCGCCTGGCTCGCCCAGCCAAGCGCGTCCTTGCCGGCCCTTGCCAGCCGTTTGGTGCTCAGCCAGCAACAAAATCGGCTCACATCGCCCCTCTTTAGCGCGCCTCATGAGCTCGGCATTGGTCGAGTCTAGTTGGGGGTGTATTTCAATGTTGAAACCCGGCCAGTGGGGTTCAACCGCTTGCCAAATGGCTTCTGCTGGCCAGCGCTGGGGCGTATCACTTTGACTCACCGTTTGGCCTTGTGTGAAAGTGGCTGTTCAGGATTTCTTTTTAACAGCCTTCAAGTCTTTTTGAAGAGCCTTGTTTTTTTTCTCAATCTTTTTAATTTGACTGGGAATTTTGGGCGTTGCGGGACGGCGTTTGGGGGCCAACAAGGTTTTGCGGCAATTGGCACTGCCACACCAACAGGGGTATTCCGCTTTGAGCTTGGGTGTGTAGGGCTCGTCAATGATCAAACCGTAGTCGTAATTGAGTTCTTCGCCGGCCTTGATGTTGCGAAGGGCCTTGATGTAAATGCGATCATTTTCTTCATCGGCTTCGCAGTTGGGGTCACAACTGTGATTGATCCACCTGGAAGAGTTTCCGCCGTGCAATGCATCGATGACCCGGTCTTCATTCACATGAAAGTAGAAGGTGTGGTTGGGGTCGGCGGGATCGTGAGGGTGGCGGTCTTGCGCTTCATCCCAGCTGATGATTTCACCGACATATTCGTACAAAGTCTCGCCTTCCGCAATGTCCAAAAGCGCAAAGACGCCTTTGCCATGGACGCCTGAACGTCGAACTTGCACTCGACGGCCTGTTGCTGACGCAGACGAAGCCTTGGTTTTGGACTTGGCCGCAAGTTTTAAAGTCGATTTTGTTGACTTGAGTTTATTTTTGACCACGGCTCGAAAAATTTGTTATTGTGAAAACATGTGGGCGCGCGTGTGCGCGTGCCCGTGTGTGTACACGTGCGCATGCGCGCACGCGAGACCGGATTGTATGAGATGAAAACATTGGTTATTGCAGAGAAGCCTTCAGTGGCGCAAGACATCGTGCGTGCTTTGACGCCGATCGCAGGTAAATTTGAGAAACACGAGGACCACTTTGAGAGTGAAACCTACGTGGTTACCAGCGCTGTGGGCCACTTGGTGGAAATTCAGGCGCCCGAGAAATTTGACGTAAAGCGCGGCAAGTGGAGCTTTGCCCATTTGCCCGTCATACCGCCTTACTTCGACTTAAAGCCGGTGGACAAAACCAAAACACGCCTGAACGCGGTGGTGAAACAGGCCAAGCGCAAAGATGTGAACGCCTTGATCAACGCCTGCGACGCGGGGCGCGAAGGCGAACTCATTTTCCGTTTGATTGAGCAATATGCAGGCTCGCAGAAGGCGGGGCAGACCATTCCTTTGGGCAAACCCGTGCAGCGCCTGTGGCTGCAAAGCATGACGCCGCAAGCCATCCGTGATGGCTTTGACAAGCTGCGCTCGAATCAACAAATGCAAGGCCTGGCCGATGCAGCGCGCAGCCGCTCTGAAGCCGATTGGCTGGTGGGCATCAACGGCACCCGGGCCATGACGGCCTTTAACTCTCGCGATGGTGGTTTCTTTTTGACCACCGTGGGCCGTGTGCAAACGCCAACGTTGGCGGTGGTGGTTGAGCGTGAAGAGCAAATTCGCAAGTTCATCAGCCGCGACTATTGGGAAGTTCACGCCCAGTTTGATGCGGCTGCCGGCACTTATCCAGGCAAGTGGTTCAACACCGCTTGGAAAAAAGACGCCGAGGATGCTGAGAAAAAAGCCGATCGCGTTTGGACGGCCGCAGAGGCGAACGCCATTGTGCTGGCCGTCAAAGGCGCCAAAGCCACTGTCACAGAAGAGGCCAAGCCCACCACGCAGGCCAGCCCCCTGCTGTTTGATTTGACGTCTTTGCAGCGCGAGGCCAACGGCAAATTTGGTTTCTCGGCCAAAACCACCCTGTCGCTGGCGCAGTCTTTGTATGAGCGTCACAAAGCCTTAACCTACCCACGTACCGATTCACGTGCTTTGCCAGAAGACTACTTGCCCGTGGCCAAGGACACCTTCAACATGTTGGCCGACAGCGGCATGAAGCATCTGGCGCCGCACGCACTGACCGCCCTCAACAATGGCTATATCAAGCCTTCTAAGCGAATTTTTGACAATGCCAAGGTCAGCGATCACTTTGCGATCATTCCCACCCTGCAGGCCCCCTCTGGCCTGTCTGACGCCGAACAAAAGCTCTACGACCTGGTGGTGCGTCGCTTTATGGCGGTGTTTTTCCCCAGCGCCGAGTACATGGTGACCACCCGCATCAGCACCGCAGCCGGTCACAGCTTCAAAACCGAAGGCAAAGTTTTGGTCAAGCCAGGATGGTTGGCCATCTACGGCAAAGAAGCGGCCGACGAAGTGGACGATGCCAAAGAGGGTGACAAAGGTCAGAACTTGGTGGCCGTGGCGCCGGGCGAAAAGGTGGGTGTGGGGTCCGTTGAAAGCAAGCCCCTTAAAACACGGCCGCCCGCTCGCTATTCAGAAGCCACCTTGCTGGGCGCCATGGAAGGCGCAGGCAAGATGGTGGACGACGACGAGCTGCGCGAAGCCATGCAAGAAAAAGGTTTGGGCACGCCTGCGACACGCGCGGCCATCATCGAGGGCCTCATCAACGAAAAATACATCTTGCGCGATGGCCGCGAAATGATTCCCACCGCCAAGGCCTTTCAGCTCATGACCTTGTTGCGCGGCTTGGGTGTGGAAGAGCTGTCAAAGCCCGCACTCACTGGGGAGTGGGAATACAAGCTCTCGCAAATGGAGCAAGGCAAGTTAAGCCGCGAAGACTTCATGCAACAAATTGCTGACATGACAGAGCACATCGTCAAGAAGGCCAAAGAATACGACCGTGACACCATTCCGGGCGACTACGCAACCTTGAGCACACCGTGCCCCAACTGCGGCGGCATCGTGAAAGAAAACTATCGTCGTTATGCCTGCGTGGGCAAAGATGCTGCGTCCGATGACACAGCGGTTGCCGGCTGTGGCTTCTCATTTGGCAAAACACCTGCAGGCCGCACCTTTGAGCAAGCAGAAGTTGAGAAATTCTTGCGCGATAAAAAGATTGGCCCTCTGGAAGGTTTCCGCTCAAAAGCAGGCTGGCCATTCACCTCTGAAATTGCATTGAAGTACAACGAAGAAGAGAAGAACTGGAAGCTTGAGTTTGATTTTGGCAACGACAAAAACAGTGAAGAGACTGGCGAAATTGTTGACTTCACAGGCAGCGAGTCCTTGGGCGCTTGCCCCAAATGCGGCGGCGCTGTGCATGAGCACGGCAGCAACTACGTGTGTGAAAAATCGGTGCCCACTGAAGCGCAGCCCACACCCACTTGCAATTTCAAGAGCGGCAAAATTGTGTTGCAACAAGTGGTGGAGCGCGAGCAAATTGCCAAGCTGCTCAGCACCGGCAAAACAGATTTGTTAGAAAAGTTTGTGAGCAATCGCACGCGCCGCGCTTTCAAAGCGTTCTTGTCTTGGAATGCAGAAGAGGACAAAGTGGTGTTTGAGTTTGAGCCACGCACCAGCAAGTTCCCGCCGCGCAAAACTCCTGCCAAGTATGCCGCTGGCGCTAAAACGGCAGCGGGCAAAGCGGCTGGAAAGACGGCTGCCAAAACCACCAAAGCACCTGCCAAAAAAGCAGCCGCCAAGAAAACGGCTGCTGTCAAAACACCGCGCAAAGCCGCAGTGGGCAACCTCACGCCCAGCGCCGATTTGGCCGCCGTGATTGGCACCGACAAAGTGGCGCGCACAGAAGTGGTGAAGAAGTTGTGGGACTACATCAAGGCGCAAGGCTTGCAAGACCCCACCAACAAACGCGCCATCAACGCCGACGCCAAACTCAAACCCGTGTTTGGCAAAGACCAAATCACGATGTTTGAATTGGCGGGTTTGATTGGCAAGCACTTGTCATAAAAAAAGCCCAGCCAGAAATGGTTGGGCTTTTTGCATTCACGCCGTGAAGCGTGAACTTGGAACTTGGCAAATTACTTAGAAATAACGCGAACCATTTCCAAGCACTTGTTGGAGTAGCCCCACTCGTTGTCATACCAGCTGACAATTTTCACGAAGGTGGTGTCCAAGGCCAAACCTGCGTCTGCATCAAACACGCTGGTGCAAGGCTCGCCGCGGAAGTCGGTGGCCACCACTTTGTCTTCGGTATAACCCAAGATGCCTTTCAAGGCGCCTTGTGATTGGGCTTTCATCTCTGCGCAAATTTCTGCGTAGGTGGCCTCTGAGTTCAACTCAACAGTCAGGTCAACCACAGACACGTCAGAGGTAGGCACGCGGAAGGACATGCCTGTCAGCTTCTTGTTCAACTCGGGAATGACCACGCCCACAGCTTTGGCAGCGCCTGTGCTGGAAGGAATGATGTTTTCCAAGATGCCACGGCCACCGCGCCAGTCTTTGTTGCTGGGGCCGTCCACTGTTTTTTGAGTGGCTGTGGCTGCGTGCACCGTGGTCATCAAACCGCGCTTGATGCCCCATTTGTCGTTCAACACTTTGGCCACAGGGGCCAAGCAGTTGGTGGTGCAAGATGCGTTGGACACAATGGCTTGGCCAGCATAGGTGGCGTGGTTCACGCCAAACACGAACATGGGGGTGTCGTCTTTGGAAGGTGCAGACATCAACACTTTTTTGGCGCCAGCGGCTAAGTGTTTTTCGGCAGAAGCTTTGTCCAAGAACAAACCGGTGGCTTCGATCACGATGTCGGCGCCGACTTCGTTCCACTTGAGGGCAGAAGGGTCGCGCTCTTGGGTCAAACGGATTTTGCGGCCATTCACGATCAGGTTGTTGCCCTCGACGGACACTTCACCTTTGAAGCGGCCATGCACGCTGTCGTACTTGAGCATGTAAGCCAAGTAGTCGGGCTCGAGCAAGTCGTTGATGCCGACCACTTCGATGTCAGAAAAATTTTGAACGGCGGCGCGGAACACCATGCGGCCGATGCGGCCAAAACCGTTGATACCTACTTTGATCGCCATGATCTATTTCCTTTAAAGTTAAATTTGAAATTGTTTCAAGTGCAGCGTTGACTGAAGACGCATTGCAGAAATTATTTTTTCTGTAATACCGCTTGCACGGTCTCGGCCACGTTCTCTGCCGTGAAGCCAAAGTGTTTGAAAAGCACAGGTGCAGGCGCAGATTCACCGTAAGTGTCGATGCCCACCACCGCAGCCACACCATATTTCCACCAGCCATCGGTGCTGCCCATTTCAACCGCGATACGTGGCAAGCCTGCTGGCAAGACCTCAGATTTGTAGCTGCTGGTTTGACGGTCAAAGGCGGTGGTGCTGGGCATGGAGACCACTCGCACCCCAATTTTCTTTTCAGCCAACAACGCTTGTGCTTGCAAAGCCAGTTGAACTTCTGAGCCCGTGGCAATGATCACTGCCTTGGTTTTGGCAATGCCAACGCGTGAGGGTTCGGCCAACACATAAGCACCGCGGCTGATCTCACCCAAATCTGATTTGGGCGCGTAAGGCAAGTTTTGACGTGACAACAACAAGGCCGTGGGGCGGTCTTTGTTTTCCAAAGCCACGGCCCAGGCCACAGTCGTCTCTGCTGTATCTGCCGGACGCCATACATCAAGGCCAGGGATCAAGCGCAAGCTGGCGGCGTGTTCAACGGACTGGTGTGTGGGGCCGTCTTCGCCCAAACCAATGGAGTCGTGTGTGAACACATGGATCACACGTTGCTTCATGAGCGCTGCCATGCGAATGGCGTTGCGTGAATAGTCGCTGAAGGTGAGGAAGGTGCCGCCGTAGGGAATGAACCCGCCGTGCAAGCTCACGCCATTCATGATGGCGGCCATGCCAAATTCGCGCACACCGTAGTTGATGTGACGGCCAATTTGGCCCTTGTCATTTTTCACCACATCGCCAGCCAAGCTCATTCGCAAAGCAGGTGTGGAAGTCGTGTTTGTGAGGTTGGAGCCAGTGAGGTCGGCAGAGCCGCCCAACATTTCAGGCATGGCGGCCGTGAAGGCTTCCAAGGCCAATTGGCTGGCTTTGCGACTGGCCACGGTTTCGGCTTTGGTATGGGCGGCAATGACGGCATCCACGGCGGTTTGCGCAAAGTTCTTGGGTAAATCGCCCTTCATGCGGCGTACAAACTCTTTGGCCAGCGTGGGATAGGCCGTCTTGTAGGTTGCAAATGTTTTTTTCCATTCCGCTTCGCGTGCGGCGCCACTTTTTTTGGCATCCCAGTGGGCGTAAACATCTTTGGGTATGACAAAAGGTGCGTGCGTCCAACCCAATGCTTCGCGAGTCAGTTTGATTTCTTCGGCACCCAAAGGCTCGCCGTGTGCTTTGGACGTGTTGGCGCGGTTGGGGCTGCCTTTGCCGATGGCTGTTTTGCAGACAATGAGCGTGGGCTTGTCAGTGCTGTTTTTGGCATCAGCAACGGCTTTGGCGACAGCGGCTGCGTCATGGCCGTCAACAGCGTCCATCACGTTCCAGCCGTAAGCGGCAAAACGCTGCGGTGTGTTGTCGATGAACCAAGGCGCTACTTGGCCGTCAATGGAGATGCCGTTGTCGTCGTACAAAGCGATGAGTTTGTTGAGTTTCCATGCGCCTGCCAATGCGCATGCTTCGTGGCTGATGCCTTCCATCAAGCAACCATCGCCCATGAACACATAGGTGTGGTGATCGACAATGTTGTGACCCGGCTGATTGAATTCAGCGGCCAATAATTTTTCGGCCAAGGCCATGCCCACGGCATTGGTGATGCCTTGCCCTAAAGGGCCAGTGGTGGTTTCAACCCCGGGGGTGATGCCCACTTCGGGGTGACCTGCGGTTTTGCTGTGCAACTGGCGGAAGTTTTTCAACTCCGTCATGGGCAGGGGGTAGCCAGTGAGGTGAAGCAATGCATACAGGATCATGGAGCCGTGGCCGTTGGACAAAACGAAGCGATCACGGTTGGCCCAGTGTGGGTTTTTTGGGTTGTGTTGCAAGTGCTCGCCCCACAAAGCCACGGCCATGTCGGCCATGCCCATGGGCGCACCGGGATGGCCCGAGTTGGCTTGTTGAACAGCGTCCATGGCCAGGGCACGAATTGCGTTGGCCATTTGATGGGCTGCGGGTTGGGTGATTGCCATGAAAACTCCAAAGAATGTATCGGGTGAGCAGGTCAGAATCAATCAGACCAGACAGCCGTCTATTTTACTGCCCAAGAACTTGCATCGCGGCTCAGGCGTGGCAACATAGCGGTATGCGAATGAATACCGTGGACTCTCAAACAGAATCGACAAATACCGTTGAGTGGCGTGGCACCTCACCCCAAAGCTTGGCTACCGCCATGGTGCTGGCCGCGGGCAGGGGTGAACGGATGCGGCCACTCACAGACCTAAGCCCCAAACCCATGCTGTCCGTTCAAGGCAAGCCCCTCATGCAATGGCACATGGAGGCTTTGGCCAAGTCGGGTCACCACGACCAGCTGATCAATACCGCTTGGCTGGGAACCCAGATTGAATCTCACTTTGGCTTGAACCCTGATTTACCTGGCGCGGGGCGTGTGCGCTTGAAATATTCTCACGAAGGCAAAGACTTTGGTTACGCCCTGGAAACGGCTGGCGGCATTGTTCGAGCCTTGCCCCATTTGGCGCCCGTGTTTTGGGTTGTGGCGGGTGATATTTTTGCGCCAAAGTTTGACTTCTCAGCCGCAACACAAACAAGGTTTGAGCAAAGCGATCACTGGGCGCACATTTGGTTGGTGCCCAACCCACCCCACAACCCTCATGGCGATTTTGGTTTGTCTCCAAACGGTTTGGCCTTGAACCTTCCCAAGCCTGCAGACTTGCTCACCTTCAGCACCATTGCCCTGTATAAAAAAGAATTCTTTGACCCCAAGTTAACGGGAATGTCCATGGGCAATCCACAAGGAACTGCAGCCCCTTTGGCGCCCTTGCTGAGAGCGGCCATGGACTGTGAAAAAGTGAGCGCCAGCCTGTACACTGGCGCCTGGACAGACGTGGGCACACCCGAGCGTTTGCGGGATTTGAACCTAGGCCTGTCGATCGATTAATTTCACCCTCCATCACCCTCTTTTTTTACCATGACCCCTGACGCCAACATGTATGCCAACCGCAGAGCTCAACTGGCGGCGCAGATGCACGCAACAGCCCCTAACAGCATTGCCATCATTCCCACAGCACCCGAGCGTCAACGCAATCGAGACAGTGACTTTCTTTTTCGGCACGACAGTTATTTTTATTACTTGACGGGCTTCACCGAACCGAACGCCTGTTTGCTCATCAGCTCCGACGGTCGCTCTACTTTGTTTTGTCAGCCCAAAGACCCTGAACGTGAAATCTGGGATGGTGTGCGTTTAGGCCCCGATGCTGCGCCTGCGGCTTTGGCTGTCCATGAGTCTTGGCCCAGTTCTGCATTGGATGCAAAATTGCCAAGTTACTTTGAAAACAAATCGGTGGTTTGGTACCCCTTTGCCACGCACAAAGACTTGTCTTCTCGCATCGAAGCCGGCTTGAGCGCTGTGCGAGCCCGGGTTCGCTATGGAGCGCTGTGCCCAGAGCAACAGCGCGACGTGTGCGGTATCTTGGACGAGATGCGCTTGGTCAAAGACGCGCATGAACAAAACACCATGCGACGTGCGGCACAAATTAGTGCAGGGGCGCATGTTCGTGCCATGAAGCGCTCAGCCGCCATGATCAGGGCAGGCCTTGATGTGCGCGAGTACCACTTGGACGCCGAGCTGTTGCACGAGTTTCGTCTCCACGGCTCGCAATACCCAGCTTACGGCTCCATCGTGGCAGGGGGTGCCAACGCATGTGTATTGCACTATCGCGCAGACGCTGGTGCCATTCGAAACGGCGAATTGGTGTTGATTGATGCCGGATGTGAACTCGATGGTTATGCCAGTGACATTACCCGAACCTTCCCAGCCAATGGCCAATTCAGTGCGGCTCAAAGGGAGCTCTATGACTTGGTGTTGGCCTCCCAGGAAGCGGCCATTGCAGCCACCCATGAAGGCGCTCGCTTTGTTGCGCCTCACGAAGCCACCGTGAAAGTCTTGGCGCAAGGCATGCTGGACGTCGGCCTGCTCGATGCCAACAAAGTGGGTACAGCGCAAGACGTCATTGCCAACCGAAGCTATTTCCAGTTTTACATGCACCGAACCGGTCATTGGCTGGGCATGGACGTGCACGATTGCGGTAATTATGTGGAGCCCTCCGAGGTGGGCACTTACAACGAGCGCAAAGACCCGCTGAGCGGCGAAATGATCAAAGACCGCCCCAGCCGGGTGTTGCGCCCTGGCATGGTGTTGACCATTGAACCCGGAATTTATGTGCGACCCGCGCCCGGTGTGCCAGAGCGCTTCCACAACATTGGCATTCGAATTGAAGACGATGCCATCGTGACAGCTCAAGGCTGCGAATTGATCTCGCGGGGCGTGCCTGTGAAAGCCGATGAAATTGAGGCCCTGATGCGGGCGTGAAAACCCCCAGCATGGGCCGCATCGACCCACTTAGAATGGAGCTTCGCAGGACTGAAGCCTCTCACCCCGTGAGTCAACAGTTCGAGCCTTAGGAAACAGACCATGAGCAACGCCAATGCAGAAGAACGCCGCGCCCAATTGCGCCGCGCTGCCCTTGAATATCACGAATTCCCAACCCCCGGCAAAATCTCCATTGCGGCCACCAAACAATTGGTGAACCAACATGACTTGGCGCTGGCCTATTCTCCTGGCGTTGCGGCGCCTTGTGAGGAAATTGTCAAAGACCCCAACGCTGCTTTCAAATACACCAGTCGTGGCAACTTGGTCGGTGTGATCACCAACGGCACCGCGGTGCTGGGCTTGGGCGATATCGGCCCTTTGGCAGGCAAGCCCGTCATGGAAGGCAAGGCCGTTTTGTTCAAGAAGTTCTCTGGCATTGATGTTTTTGACATTGAAATCAACGAGAAAGATCCTGAAAAGTTGGTTGAAATCATTGCAGCCCTCGAGCCCACATTTGGTGGTATCAACCTTGAAGACATCAAGGCCCCAGATTGCTTTTATGTAGAACGCAAGCTGCGCGAGCGCATGAAAATACCGGTCTTTCACGACGACCAGCATGGCACAGCCATCACGGTGGGCGCGGCCATTCTGAATGGCTTGAAAGTGGTGGGCAAAGATCCCAGCAAAGTGAAACTTGTCACGTCGGGTGCTGGCGCCGCGGCCTTGGCTTGCTTGGGTTTGCTCGTCAAGCTGGGCATTCCACGCGAGAACATTTGGGTCACCGATCTGGCTGGCTTGGTCTACGAAGGCCGCACCGAACTCATGGACGAAGACAAAATACAGTTCTCACAAAAGACATCTCAGCGCACTTTGGCCGAAGCCATTGACGGTGCCGATGTGTTTTTGGGGCTGTCTGCTGGCGGTGTTTTGAAGCCCGACATGGTGAAAAAAATGGCGGCAAAGCCATTGATTTTTGCCCTTGCCAACCCCACCCCCGAAATATTGCCGGAAGAGGTGAAGGCCGTGCGTGATGATGCCATCATGGCCACGGGCCGCACCGATTACCCCAATCAAGTCAACAACGTTTTGTGCTTTCCCTACATCTTCAGGGGTGCCTTGGACAGTGGTGCCACCACCATTACCCAAGAAATGGAAATCGCGGCTGTCTACGCCATTGCTGAGTTGGCCCAAGCCGAGCAAAGTGAAGTGGTGGCCGCGGCCTATGCTGGTGAGCCATTGGTCTTTGGACCGGAGTACTTGATCCCCAAGCCGTTTGATCCCCGCTTGATGATCAAAATTGCTCCCGCCGTGGCCCAAGCGGCTGCCGACAGTGGCGTGGCATTGAGGCCAATTCTCGACATGGAAGCCTATCGCGAGCGCCTGCAAAGTTTCGTGTATGCCTCAGGCACCACCATGAAACCCATCTTTACCGCGGCCAAAATGGGTTTGAAAAAGCGCGTCGCCTTCAGCGAGGGTGAAGAAGAGCGCGTCTTGCGGGCCGCACAAATTGTGTCAGACGAGGGCTTGGCCAGGCCCACCCTGATTGGTCGTCCCGCGGTCATTGCCGAAAGAGTACAAAAATTTGGTTTGCGATTGCAAGAGGGCCTCGATTACGACATCGTCAATGTCGAGGCCGATCACCGCTACCGTGATTTCTGGCAAACCTACCACCGCTTGACCGAGCGCAAAGGCACAACGATTCAAGTGGCCAAAATTGAAATGCGTCGCCGATTGTCTTTGATTGGCGCCATGTTGTTGCACAAAGGTGATGTGGACGGACTCATTTGCGGCACGTGGGGCACCATTTCATCCCACCTGCCCTACATTGAGCAAGTCATTGGCAAACGCGCAGGCGTCACAACCTTTGCTTGCATGAACGGTTTGATGCTTCCGAACCGCCAAATCTTTTTGGTGGACACCCACGTCAATTACGACCCTACGGCAGAGCAATTGGCCGAAATCACGGTCATGGCGGCCCATGAAATGAAGCGGTTTGGCATACGCCCCAAGGTGGCGCTTTTGTCACACTCCAACTTTGGCACCTCCAACGAGCCCAGTGCCGTCAAGATGCGAGACACGTTGGCGCTGCTTCAAAAAAATGCCTCTTGGTTGGAGGTGGATGGCGAGATGCACGGCGATGTGGCCTTGGACGGCGAGTCTAGGGCCCTCCTGATGCCTCACAGCACATTGCTTGGCGATGCCAACTTGCTGGTCTTGCCCAACATCGATGCTGCCAATATTTCTTACAACCTGTTGAAAACTGCGGCAGGCGGCAACATTGCTGTGGGGCCCGTGCTCTTGGGTGCGGCCAAGCCTGTGCACATCCTTACCCCCAGTGCCACTGTGCGCCGTATAGTGAACATGACCGCTTTGACGGTAGCGGACGCTAACGCAGTTCGATAAGCTGATTCTTTGAAAGCAGCTTGAGACCATCCCTGCGGAAGGGAAAAGTACTTGCTTTTTTTCCCGCATTGCGGCACACTAGCGCCTTCGAATTTCCGGGTTTACCCGAGGATTTTGAAGGTTAACACACCGATCGCTTTACAGGATTTGCCCCAAGCGCAGCGCGCTTTTCGCCGTGAATACACCCTCAAACCCCCCCAGAAATGCGTTAAGTGAAGATGCTTGTTTGCAGGCATTTGGTGTTTGTAGTTTGTAAGCCTTTTGGCTGATTAAAAATTTAGAGAGTGAGAACGGCGATGGACAAGCCAATTCGACAGGACCAAGAAACACCATTGAAAGGTGTGCGGACGAACATCGTCCAGTCGATTCGTGCATTTCGTGTCAGTGATTTGCAAGAAGCGGCCCAAGGTTTGGGTCACCATTTTTTATACGCCAACATATCCAAGGCCCAAAGCAAACAAGATGTCCTCGATTTAATTTCGGGACAATTTACCTTGCCATCGCACTTTGGAAAAAACTTTGATGCCTTGTACGACAGCATGACCGACCCCCTGCACAAGTCTGGCCCTCAGCCAGGTTTCATTGTGGTCTTGGAGCAAATTCCTGCTAATGCTAAATTTGACAAAGAAGCCAGGGAGCAATTGCTGGACATTTTCCGTGACACGGCCGATTATTGGGGCGATCGCAAAGTACCTTTCCGTTGTTTTTATTCCTTCTCAGTGGCGCGCGCCGCAACGGCAGGTTCAGAAAAGCTGAATGACATCACCCCCGAGTTGGATGCAGACGGTGTGGAGGTTCTGGCCGAAGAAGGTGAAAAAATGCCAACCGACAAATTGGTTGACGTATCACCCTTGGCCTTGCGCATGAGCAGCCCCTTTAACGCGGGCTATTGGCTCGCAGCCGCTTAAAAGCTCTCAAGTCAAATCATCAGATCAATGGCGTAACGGCTTTGGCCGCTGCGCCATTTTTTTGTGCTCAATATGACTTTGATGAGGCCTTCAAGGTTAGTGCCAAGTCGATGTATTCTTGAACAGACACTTCTTCTGCGCGGCGCTGAACATTAAAGTTGCCTGCAAAATTTCTTTCAGTCAGCCATGCGCCTAAGGTGTGACGGAGTAATTTGCGCCTTTGACTAAAAGCCACTTGAACCATCTTTTCTAACAACAAAACATCCACCGGCGCTGGATCGGCAATGGGCGTCATGCGAACCACCGCGCTGTCTACGCGCGGCGGTGGGTCAAAGCTTTCAGGCGGTACAAATAAGACGTTTTCCATGTCGTAGCGCCACTGCAACATGACCGAAAGGCGGCCGTAATCGGAGGTGCTGGGAGAGGCCACCATGCGATCAATCACTTCCTTTTGCAGCATGAAGTGCTGATCTTTTACAGCGTCAACATGTGCCAACAAATGAAACAAAATGGGCGTGGAAATGTTGTACGGGAGATTGCCAACGACCCTTAATTTTTTGCCAGCGGCCAGCTCGGTGAAATCCACTTTCAAGACATCGGCCTCCACCACCGTCAATTGAGCGTGCAGGCGAAGCCTGAGAGCCAAGTCTCGATCAAGCTCAATGACGGTGAGATGCCCTAAACGCTCAACCAAGGGTTGGGTCAGGGCAGCCAATCCCGGCCCAATTTCGACCATGTCCTGACCCGCTTGGGGGTTGATGGCCTGCACAATGGCATCAATGATGCCGCCATCCGCTAGGAAGTGTTGTCCAAAGCGTTTGCGGGCGATGTGTTTCATGGAGGGGGATCGCGCAACTCAACGTAGGCTCGGCCCCTTAGATCTTCAAGCCAATTGGTATAAAGCTCTTCCATTTTCTTTTCGCGCAATTGGTTGCGGACCATCTCGCGCTGCTCGCGCAGTGTGACGGGCACTTCACGGCGCTCCATGACTTGAATCAAATGGATGCCAAAACGGGAGACCAAAGGATCACTGATTTGTCCAGGTCGCAAACCTGCCATGACCTCTTCAAACTCTGGAACGAACTGCCCAGGGCTGGCCCAACCCAAGTCACCGCCAGCAGGAGCGCTGCCGTCTTGTGAAAACTGACGAGCCATATCCGCAAAGTCTGCACCCGATGAGATTCGCTGCTTCAATCCCAGCAATCTCGACAACGCGGTTTTTTCATTCAGGTCTTTGCTCAGTCTCAGCAAAATATGGCGAGCGCGGGTTTGAACAACCGTCAGACCACTCATGTCACTTTGTCTTTTTTCCAAGACCTTCAAAATGTGAAAGCCTGCGCCAGATTTGATGGGCTCAGAAATCTCGCCTTTGCCCAAAGCCTGAATGCTCTCGAGAAATAAGCTGGGGTAACGGTCTGCAGGACGCAAACCCATTTCGCCGCCGTTCGCGCCTTTGTCGGCCGCTTGTGAAAACTCGAGGGCCAAGGATTCAAAGCGTTCACCGTTCTTAGCTCTTTGCGAAACCTGCTGAGCTTTGGCCTGCAGTGCAGCCAGCGCCGGCTCTGAACTGTTTTCAGGCACAGAGATCAAAATCATGGCCAAGTTTAAATCGACTTGCGCCGGTGTGGCCAGTTTGTTGGCTTGTTGGTTTTGAATGTACTTTTCAACGTCAATGTCAGAAATGCGCGCGCGGCCATCAACTTCTCTTTCGCGCAGGCGGCTCACGGTTAACTGAGTTTTAAGTTGCTCGCGAAAACTTGCTACGGTCAGGCCATCGGGGGCCAGGCGTTTGTAGAGTTCTTCCTTGGACAATTGGTTTTGTCTGGCAATGTTTGACTCGGCTTGGTCGATCTCAACGTCTTCAATGCGGATGCCATTTTCCCTGGCAATTTGCAACTGCGCTTTTTCTATGATCAATTGGTCCAAAGCTTGTTGTGCCAACACTTTAGGGTCTTGCATTGGGCTGCCAGGGGGCAATTGTTTTTCCAATCTCGCTCGCAAACCTTGAACTTCATTGTTGGTGATGGGCTCTGAATTCACAACCGCCACGATGAAGTCTGCCGCACGCGCTTTGGCCGCAGATTGAGCATGCGCCTGGGTTGACAGCCCCAGTCCGAGCGCGATGAGCAAGGAAACGGGCACAAGCAACTTCAATGGCGCGAGAGCGCGTTGGCGCGCCATGGACAGCCATGCTTTGAAATACCGGCGTTGAGGGAACATGGATAATTTACTCATAATTGTTGAATCTGCTGGTGGGCGCCAATTCTTCGCGAAGATATTGATAACGTGGGATATTGTCGCGCAATGTTTTCAAGGGGCTGGTTCCCACTCTGGCCAAACCGACAAATTCGAGTTGTAACAAAATGCGGCTGCTCGAAGAGCGAGTGGTGCTTTGAAGACGCTCATAGACCACGCGGCCAAGCCAACAACCTGCATCATATTCAAATCCCAGCAAGGTATCGACCAATTTACGGTCCTTCAAGCTGAAGTTCGTTCGGCCGACGCTGTACCAGCGGTCTGCGCCCAAACCTTGCCCTTGCAACAAAACGGGGCCGTTGGGTGCAGGGCTGTCTTCTTGAAAAAACATAAAGTCTTTCAGGGGCCACTGCCAGCCGACGTCGATTTGTTCACTTTGATCACGGGTATAGCGATAGGCCGTATTGAAAACGCGATAGGGGCTAGGGTTGTATCGCGTGGTCAGCGTGTTGCGTGTCGTTTGGTGAGTTTGAGCGTCAAATTGAACCGTCGAGTCAAAGGACCAGCGGTTGTCCCAGCGCATGCCCGCGCCAATCAGGATATCGCTAAAGCCTGAGGCCACCGGCAACTCGCCCGGCAAACGCACCAATTGATCTGAAAAGCGAAAGCGTTGGGCAATGCCAAAACGGGCCAACTCGGCGCCAGAAGAAGCGTCAAAAAATCGGCTGTTCACGCCCAATGTCATGAGGTTGCTGTCGGCGATGCGGTCTTGCCCTACATAAGGGTTTTCAGAGTAAATGGTGGTGAGGTTAAAGTCTGTTGCACCACTGTCATAGCTTGGCAGCAGGCTTTGGTTTCTATAAGGCGTCTGAACATAAAAAAGGCGAGGTTCTAGGGTCTGCCTTAGGGCACGACCAAAGTATGAGGCATCACGTTCGTAAACCAAGCCCGCGTCCATGCTGAAAGTGGGTAATAAACGATTGGCTTCCACTTGACCATTGCTCAGAGGAATGTCCAATTGATATCGCGTTGCATGAAGCTGAATTTTGGGTATCACAAAACCCCAGGGTTGAAGCCAAGGGCGACTGAACTGAGCCGCAGCATAACTTCGCTGGCCATTGCGCAAGGCGGTGCTGGTGCCACCAGGAATTTGGCTGTAATCGGCTTCAAAGCGGGTGGTGTCTGCTGTGAGAGAGAGATCAAAACCTTGCACATCCCATTTGGTGTAGCGCCCGACGATTTGGGGTACTTTGTTGTAGGGCGGGGTCATGGGCGAGGTGACATCTTGCAGGGTTTGAAATTGCAAAACCTGAGCCGTCATCGACATCTCTCCCTGAGTCCATTGCAGGGCGCCCGAAGCCGGCAACAAACGTTGGGTTAATGAAAGACCCGCCCTTGGAAAGTCTCGCCAATAGTTGTCGTCGCTGACGCGATTCAAATTGACATTCACGCCCAAGCGCCCCAACAAGGGATTGCCGGTGTCAAGTTCGCCGGAGTGCTGGCTCGACAAACCCCAGCGAGAATTTTGACGCAGCTTGTCCGTGGCCATCACGTTCAAGCGCGCCTGCCCTTGGTAATCGGGCTCCAAATAACGGAATTCTGAATCGAATGCCGCACCGCGTTTGGACATGACGGTGGTGGTGAGTGTGGCATCACGATTGGGGGCAATGTTCCAATAATAAGGCGAGGACACCTCGATGCCGCTCACGGAATCAATGCCCACCAAGGGGGTCAACAAGCCGGACTGTCGCTGGTTGTCTAGCGGAAAAGTCAGTGACTTCGCCGCCAAAATAGGCACATCTTGAAAACGCAATTGCAAGTCCGTTGCCTGGATGGTGTTGTCCTCTTCATTGACCTTGAAGCTCGCGGCTTTCAGTAACCACTCGGGCAACCAACTTGGCCCCGGTGTTCGTGTGCAAGTGGTGTAACTGGCGTTTTTGATCAGGGCTTGTTGCGGCCCTTTGAATTCGATTTCAGAGGCCTCGCCGTGGCCGCCACCGCGCATGAGTTCAAAAAAAGGCTTTGAAAAGCTGCCTTGAAAAGAGTCTATTTGCAGGTTGAGTGCAGGGCCGGAGAAGAGATTGCCTTCGCGCGAAATTCGAACGCCACCTTCGGCTTTGATCCGGTCTGTGGATTGGTCATATTCAATTCGATCTGCCCGGATGGAGAGCCCTTGTTTTCGCAAAGTGGCCTCGTTTTCCAACACAACATCCAAATCCGGCCGAGCTTGCATTTTCTCGCTGGTGACAAACACGGGAGACTGTTTGCGTTCTTTGTCTGATATTTTTTCTTCTAAGCGAATGCTGTTTTGCAAGACGAGACCGGTGCTTGGTGTCTGTCCCGAGCATAAACTGTGACTAATCAAGCCGCAGCAAAATGCAAAGGCTTGTGCCAAGGGATGTGTCGAAAATGGTCGGGCAGGCTTCAAAGGGGTTTCAATCGCGGTGACAGGTGTTTGTAGAATGGATTATCCATGAGTGGGCTGCCCCGCCATGTTCGCTTTTAACTGGGTATGAGAACTTGAAAACTGATCAAAATGAAGTTGCACCATTGACGTGGGCCAGCCCGCAAAGGCAACAAGCATGTGCAGCATGGTTGCAGGGGCTGTCCAAAACGCACAACTTGGTGCCAGATAGCTTGCGATTGGCTTCGGCAGACGCCAGTTTCAGACGTTATTTGCGAGTTGATACGCAAAACGGCCTTAGCCTGATTGTGATGGACGCGCCGCCCGACAAAGAAAACTGCGAGCCTTTTGTGAGGGTGGCAGGGCTGATGCGCGATGCGGGGCTGCATGTGCCAGAGGTCTTGGCTTGGGATGTGGCACTGGGGCTGATGTTGCTCTCCGATTTGGGCCATCACACCATGATGTCGGCCATTGACCCGCTCAAGCCCCAGGCCAGCCACGGCCTTTACATGCAGGCTCTAGATGCCTTGCTGGGCTGGCAGCTGGCATCCAAACCTGGCGTCTTGCCGCCCTATGATGAAACCCTGCTTCAGCGCGAGTTGAGCTTGTTTCCGGATTGGTACCTTGGCCAACACCGCGGCCTTCAGGTGGAAGGGAAAATGCGCGCCACCTTGGACAGCACCTTCCAAAAAGTGGTCGAGCGCAATTTGGCTGTACCCAATGTTTATGTGCACAGAGACTTTATGCCGCGCAACCTGATGATGCCAGTTGCACCTCATTTGGCCTTGGGCGTGTTGGATTTTCAAGACGCTGTGTATGGCCCCATTACCTATGATGTGGCCAGTTTGATGCGCGATGCGTTTCTCACATGGGAAGAAGACTTCGTGCTGGATGTGACCATTCGCTATTGGGAAAAAGCGCGTCAAAAGGGGCTCATGGATTTTGAAGATTGGCACCAAGATTTTGGCGCTTTTTACCGCGCGGTGGAGTGGATGGGCTTGCAGCGCCACCTCAAAATTGCAGGTATTTTTGCGCGCCTCACATTGCGTGACGGGAAAGAAAAGTACCTGGCCGATACGCCTCGTTTCATGGCTTACATTCGGTCCACCTGCGCGCGGTACATTGAACTCAAGCCCTTGCTTCGATTGATCGATGAGGTCGAGGGCACAGCGGCCCAGACTGGCTTTGCTTTTGGCCGTGTTTAGGCGCCACGCAACTTTTTAATTGAACGGTTTTCAATGGCCTCTCTACCCCGTTTTTATTGCCCGACACCGTTGCAATCTCAGTCTGAATTAAGCCTGCCCGCGTCAACCGCTCGACACGTGCAAGTTCTCAGACTCCAACCTGGCGATGCCATCACGCTGTTCCAGGGCGGCGGCGGCGAGTTCAAGGCCACAGTTGTCCAAATGGGACGCAGTGATGTCAGGGTGTTGGTTGGAGAGCACAGCCTGGTGGAGCGTGAACTGGGTGTGCGTGTTCATTTGTGGGCGGGCTTAACTGCCAATGAAAGAATGGATTGGCTCGTTGAAAAAGCCACTGAGCTTGGGGCCGCCTCATTGTTGCCCATCATGGCGGAACGCAGCGTTTTAAAGCTCAAGGGCGATCGCGCCGAAAAAAAACTCGCGCATTGGCAGGCCATCGCCGTGGCCGCCAGTGAGCAATGTGGGCGCAACCGTGTTCTTCAACTCGACTCGCCCATGAGCCTTGCACAGGCTCTCCAAAGCCCAGCCTCACCCAAGGGTGACGCACCGCGCTGGATTTTGTCGCTGGCAGACGGCGCCATGGGTTTGGCACAGGCCATGCAAAAACTTAAATCCGCCGACACAGGTGTGGTGCGAGAGTTGACTTTATTGAGTGGTCCCGAAGGGGGTTTGAGCCCTGCAGAGGAGACGCAGGCATTGGCGGCAGGTTTTTTACCCGTGAGCCTTGGCACACGCACACTAAGGGCTGAGACATCACCCCTCGCGGCCCTTTCAGCACTCGGTCTTATGGAGGGTCACTTTAGGCCGGCGTGACCAGCATAGGAGGGATACACTCCGGTGTATGAACATCAATCTCTTGTTGCTGGCCCTGTGCCAAGGCTTATTTCTTACCAACAACGTCACCTTCATTGCCATCAATGGCTTGGTCGGACTCAGCCTTGCACCGGTCGGTTGGATGGCCACGCTGCCCGTCATGGGGTATGTGGTGGGTGGTGCGCTGTCTACGGGTTTGGTCGCCAAATCTCAAGCCAAATGGGGCCGCAGGATTTCATTTCAAATTGGTTTGTTGGTGGGGTTGCTGTCTGCCATTTTGTGTGCTTATGCGGCCATGACGCACAACTTTGCCCTTTTGGTAGCGGCCACCGTGGTGGCCGGTTATTACAGTGCCAATGGTCAGTTGTACCGATTTGCAGCGGCCGAACTGGCCGAAGCTTCTTTTCGAGAAAAGGCCGTCTCTTGGGTCATGGCGGGTGGCTTGATCGGCGCCATTGTGGGACCTAACTTGGCCGCCCAAAGCAAGGCTTGGTTTGAGACGCCCTTCATGGGAGCGTATGTGGCGCTCACCGCTGTGGCCCTGATGGGCATGGTGCTCATGAATTTTGTCAAGTTTCCGCCCGTGGTGGAAAAGGCCAAAGGCAGTTCACAAGGCCGCCCTTTGTCAGAGATCATGAAGCAGCCCGTGTTTGTGGTGTCAGCAGCTGCGGCTGCCTTGGGCTATGGGGTCATGAATTTGTTAATGGCGGCCACGCCCTTGGCCATGCAAGTATGTGGCTACCCTTTCAGTGATGCAGCGTTTGTCTTAGAGTGGCACGTGATTGGCATGTTCGCCCCTGGCTTTTTCACGGGGCACCTGATCAAGAAATTTGGCACACTGCCTATCATGGGCGTCGGCGTGTTGTTGAACTTGGCCTGCATTGCGATTGCTTTGTCGGGCACCGAGCTGCATCAGTTTGTGGTGGCGCTTTTTGCGTTGGGCGTTGGCTGGAACTTTTTGTTCACAGGCAGCACCACTTTGGCGATGACGGCGTGGCGCCCTGAAGAGAAAGATCGCGCTCAAGCAGCCATCAACTTCTGCGTGTTTGCAACCATGGCTTTTACCTCGTTTGCTTCGGGCGCCTTGGTCACCACTCAGGGGTGGACATGGCTCAATTACGGCTCCTTGGTGCCTGTCGCTCTGACAGCTGTGGCTTTATTGTGGTTGGTTTGGGTTCGTCGAAACAAGCTGCCAGCCTAACCCACTTCAGGGCATGCATGCCATGACTTGGGCCACCGCTGCGGTGAGTTTTTTAGCATAAGGCACATGCAAAAACTCGTTGGGTCCATGGGCATTGCTCTTGGGCCCTAAGACGCCGCACACCATCATTTGCGCACGTGGAAAACCGAGGCTCAACATGTTCATGAGGGGTATCGTGCCGCCTTGCCCGATATAACCCACTGAAGCGCCAAAATGCGATTGGCTGGCGCTTTGCAGTGCTTGCTCAAACCAAGGTGTGCTGCTGGGTGCATTCCAACCGGTGGCGCCGCCGCCAGATTCAAACGTCACGCGGGCTTGATAGGGCGCGTTGTCTTCCAATAAAGTTTTCAGCTCTGCCACCGCCTGGCTGGCTTCCACCAAAGGCGGCAAGCGCAAGCTCAGTTTGAAAGCGGTGTAGGGCCTGAGCACATTGCCTGCATTGGCCAAACTGGGGAAGCCTTCCGCGCCCGTGACGCTTAAGGTGGGTGTCCACGTGCGGTTGAGCAAGGCTTGCAAGGGGTCGGTGGTGGTGGGCAACGCGAAGGTGGTGGCGCCTTCGCAATCGTAATGGGCCCATGGGAAGCGTTTGTAAACTTCTTCGCCCAAAATACTTGCAGTGGCTTTGGCTTGCTCGAGTCGGTCTGCAGGCACTTCGCAATGAAAACTGGACGGCAACAAATGCCCTGTCTTGCTGTCTTCTAGCCGATCAAGTACCTGGCGCATGACGCGAAAACTGGACGGCACCAGGCCGGAAGCATCGCCAGAGTGAATGCCCTCCGTGAGCACTTCCACCTTCAGGGTGCCACTGGCCATGCCACGCAAACTGGTGGTGAGCCAAAGCTGATCGTAGTTGCCGGCGCCACTGTCTAAGCAAATGACCAAACCCACATCGCCCAAGCGCGGTCGCAATGCATCGATGTAGGGCAACAAGTCGTAAGAGCCAGACTCTTCACAAGTTTCGATCAAACCCACAATGCGGGGGTGGGGTGTGTTTTGATTTTTCAGGGCTTGCACCGCGGCAATGCTGGCGTAAGCGGCGTAGCCATCGTCTGCGCCACCGCGCCCATACAACTTGCCTTCTTCGTACTTGGGCGACCACGGACCCAAGTCATTGCGCCAGCCATTGAACTCGGGTTGTTTGTCCAAGTGACCATACATGAGCACCGTTTGCCCAGTCCCTTCAGACAAAGCCCGTGTAGCGGCAACTTCAAAAAACAAAACCGGTGTGCGACCTGGCAAGCGAATGATTTCCAAACGAAGGCCAGCCACTTTTTGAGCTTCAATCCATGACGCTGTTTGGGTGATGACGGCATTGAGAAAGCCATTGGCTTCCCAATGGGCATCAAAGCAAGGCGACTTGGCAGGGACCTCAATGTAGTCGGTCAGCTCTTTCAGAATCTGGGTGTCCCAAGCGTTTGTGACATCGGCCAAGGCTTGCTCTGCGTTGAGCAATGCGCCTGCCATTTGTTGGTTCAAGGGTGCATTCATGGGCTCTCCAATTCTTCAATGTTGATCCATCCAAACAAGACCTCGAGTGGTGCCCTGTGCACGACTGTCTGCCGGAATGTATTCACAGCCAACCCAAAGGGGCTGCGCACATTGTGCTGACAAAGCATCGATCAAGTCAAACAAATAAGGCCAGTTGAGTTCGCCGGTACCGGGCTCGTGTCGGTGGGGCACATCGGCTATTTGAAGGTGACCCACCCTGCCTGTTGGCAAATAGCTTTCCAAATGAGTGGTCAGATCGCCTTCCACAATTTGGCAATGAAACAAGTCCATTTGGACTTTCAGATTAGGCTCGTCCACCATCGCCAAAATGTGGTGGGCGTGGTCTTGGCGGTTCAGGAAAAAACCAGGAATGCTTCTGCGGTTGATTGGCTCGATCAACAAATCAAGGCCGTTGGCCTGAGCCGTCTTGCAAGCCCATTTCAAGTTAGTAAGCAAGGTGGCTTGGCCCTGCTCGGCACTCACTGCGGCAGGCAAAATGCCCACCATGGTGTGAATGCGAGGGCAGCCCAACTGCACAGCGTAGTCGATGGCGTGGCGCAAGCCCGCTTGAAATTCAGCCTCTCGCCCCGGCACGCATGCCGTGCCGCGATCCCCTAGGGGCCAAGCGCTTTGAAAGCTGGCACTGTCATGGCCGCCAGGCGGCATGTTGAACAACACCTGTTGCAAGCCGTTGCCTTTTAAACGCGCGGCCAACTCTTTGGCATCAAAGGCATAAGGAAATAAAAATTCGGCGGCTTTGAAGCCATCTTGCGCAGCCGCCTCAAACCGATCCAAAAAACCCAACTCTGGATACAGCATGGAAAGGTTGGCTGCGAACTGGGGCATTAATCACCCGCGACAGTGAGCATGATTTTGCCAATGTGTTGCGACGACTCCATCAAGGCGTGCGCTGCTGCAGCTTCGTTCAAATTAAATACCTGGTGAATAACAGGTGCTACTTTTCCAGCCTCTAGCAAGGGCCAAACATGCGCATACAGATCATTTGCAATCTGCGCTTTGTCTAGTGCGCTGCGAGGGCGCAAAGTGGAGCCAGTGAATGTGAGTCGCTTGACCATCAAAGAGACCCAGTCGACCTCAACCTTGGAAGGCTGCAAAAAAGCAATTTGAAGCAATCGCCCTTCAATGGCCAATGCGCGCAAATTGCGTTGCATGTAACTGCCGCCTACCATGTCCAAAATGGCACTCACGCCTTGCTGGTCAGTGAGTTTGAGCACCTCTTCGACAAAGTCTTGAGTTTTGTAATCGATGGCGGTGTGCGCACCGACGTTCAAGCAAGCGGCCGCCTTGTCTGAATTGCCTACGGTGCAAAAAACGGTGGCGCCAAAAGCATGGGCCAGTTGAATGGCGGTCAAACCAATGCCTGAAGATCCGCCATGAACCAAAATACTTTCACCCGACTTCAATTTGCCACGCTGAAAAACATTGGTCCAAACCGTGAAAAAGTTTTCAGGCAACGCTGCAGCCTGCAACATGGAAAAACCTTTTGGAATTGGCAACGCTTGACCTTCAGGTACCGTGACAAATTCAGCATAAGCCCCGCCGTTGGTCAGTGCGCAAAGCTTGTCGCCTATATGCCACTGGGTTACGCCGTCTCCCACTGCCACCACTTCACCCGAAACCTCTAAGCCCACAATGGTGGACGCGCCGGCTGGGGGTGGATAGCGGCCACTGCGCTGCAAACAGTCTGGGCGATTGACGCCGGCGTAGGCCACTTTGACCAAGACCTCACCTGCTTTGGGTGTGGGTGTGGCGCAGGTACTGGGCACCAACGCCTCAGGCCCCCCGCCTGTGCCATGGTCTACAAAGTGCATGGTGTTTGGAATGGGCATGAAATTCTTTCTGAAGTGAGCGCGATGAGAAATTAGCGCTGCAATTTGAAGACAGCGGTACCCGCCATCAGGTTAGGCCAAGACCTGACTTCTTGACCTTCTTGCAAGCCAAAACCGTCAATGATTTTCAATTGGTTTTGCAGTGCCAACTGTTCGAAATCGGCAAAGGTGCCCACGCGAATATTGGGGGTGTCGTACCACTGGTAAGGCAGTCGTTTGGTCACAGGCATGCGACCCAACAAAATGCTCAAGCGATTGGGCCAGTGTGCAAAATTTGGAAATGACAAAATGCCCGTGCGCCCTACGCGAACAGTTTCGCGCAACATCACTTCGGCATTGCGCAAATGTTGCAGCGTGTCAATTTGCAAGACCACATCAAAGGATTGATCTGCAAACATGTTGAGGCCTTCATCCAAATTCAACTGAATGACGTTGACGCCGCGTTTGACACAAGCTTGAATATTTCGGTCATCTATTTCAACGCCGTAGCCCGAGCAAGCGCGGTTCTTTTGCAAGTAATCAAGCAAAGCACCATCGCCACAGCCTAAGTCCAAAACGCGAGAGCCTTCTGGCACCAGTCGCGCAATGGCTTTCAGGTTAAGGTGCTCGCTCATGCGGCGCCTTTTGCTGCTTGTGCTTGGGCCATGGTGTCAAAGTAAGAGCGCACCACATTCAGGTAGCGATCGTCGTTGAGCAAGAAGGCGTCGTGGCCATGCGGCGCGTCAATTTCAGCGTAGCTCACATCGCGTTTGTTGTCGAGCAAGGCGCGAACCATTTCGCGGCTTCGGGCTGGCGAGAAGCGCCAATCGGTGGTGAAACTGATCAATAAAAATTTGCAAGCGGCATTCGACAGAGCCATCGTGAGATCACCACCGAAGGTGCGAGCTGGATCAAAATAATCCAGCGCACGCGTGATCAGAAGGTAAGTATTGGCGTCAAAGTACTCACTGAACTTGTCGCCCTGATAACGAAGGTAACTTTCAATTTGAAACTCCACCTCTTGTGTGGAATAGCGATAGCCAGTGGCATTGCTCGTCACGGCTTCTCGAAGCTGGCGGCCAAACTTTTCATTCATCACATCGTCGCTCAAGTAAGTGATGTGACCAATCATTCGCGCAATGCGCAGGCCGCGTGCGGGCACCACGTCATGCTTGTAAAAATGGCCACCATGAAAGTCGGGGTCGGTGACGATGGCGCGTCTGGCAACTTCGTTGAAGGCGATGTTCTCTGCGGTGAGGTTGGGGGCGCTGGCAACCACCACAGCGTGGGCCACGCGCGCGGGGTAGCGTAAAGTCCAAGACAAAGCTTGCATGCCGCCCAAACTGCCGCCCATGACCGCAGCCAAAGTTTGAATGCCCAAAGCATCTAGCAGTCTGGCTTGTGCATCGACCCAATCTTCTACCGTGACAACGGGAAAATTAGCGCCATAAACTTCACCTGTATCAGGATGAACATGCATCGGGCCAGTAGAGCCAAAGCAAGACCCCAGATTGTTGACGCCGATTACAAAAAAGCGGTTGGTGTCAACCGGTTTTCCAGGGCCAATCATGTTGTCCCACCAGCCTTCACTCTTGTCTTGGCCATCGTAGACGCCAGCAACGTGGTGAGAAGCATTGAGCGCATGACAAATGAGAACCGCATTGGATTTCTCAGCGTTCAGAGTGCCGTAGGTTTCGTAGGCCAGGCGGTAGGCGCGAATCGAAGCGCCACTTTGCAATGCAAGTGGGGCCTCGAAATACATCGACTGTGGCTTAGCGATCAAAGTCATGGAGGGGCAAACTGGGACAACGATCTTTCAATTATCGGCTCTTTAAAGACGAATGGACGCCAACAGTTTTTCGCAGCCTGTGAATCCACTTTCAACCAAATTCGAAGCTTCAAGCACGACCGCACATGTTAATGGCGTGATTTTTGCTTGATTTTGGTGCGCAATGCACAAATGCGGATTTTTCGCACCAAATCAATTCAAACAGAAGTAGAGATAGACATGGAAGCACTAAAACAGGGCGCTGACGCGCTTTTTATTTTGTTGGGTGGCATCATGGTTTTGGCCATGCATGCAGGATTTGCCTTTTTGGAGTTGGGGACAGTACGCAAGAAAAACCAAGTCAATGCTTTGGTCAAAATCTTGGTCGACTTCTCCGTCTCAACAGTGGTTTACTTTGTGGTGGGTTACAGCGTGGCTTATGGCACCGGCTTCTTTGTCGGTGCAGAAGAGTTGGCCGCAAAGAATGGCTATGACTTGGTGAAGTTTTTCTTTTTGCTCACCTTTGCGGCCGCCATTCCGGCCATTGTTTCAGGCGGAATCGCCGAGCGAGCCAAATTTTGGCCCCAACTGATAGCGACGGCATGCATTGTGGGTTTTGTGTACCCCTTCTTTGAGGGCATTGCTTGGAATCAGCACTTTGGCGTTCAAGCATGGATCAAGGCCACCACAGGCGAGGAGTTTCATGACTTTGCGGGCTCGGTTGTGGTTCATGCCATGGGGGGATGGATCGCCTTGCCGGCCGTCATCTTGTTGGGTGCGCGATATAACCGTTATCGCAAAGATGGCGCCGTGTCTGCGCACCCACCTTCAAATATCCCGTTCTTGGCTTTGGGCGCTTGGATTTTGATTGTGGGGTGGTTTGGTTTTAACGTGATGAGCGCCCAAACCCTTGACAAAATTTCAGGCTTGGTGGCCGTGAACTCCTTGATGGCCATGGTGGGCGGCACCTTAACGGCACTTCTCATGGGCAAAAATGACCCTGGTTTTGTCCACAACGGCCCCTTGGCAGGTTTGGTGGCCGTCTGTGCTGGCTCAGACCTCATGCACCCCTTTGGCGCCTTGGCTGTCGGTGCTGTGGCAGGAGCGCTGTTTGTGGTGATGTTCACGCTGACTCAGAACAAATGGAAGATAGACGATGTTTTGGGTGTTTGGCCCCTGCATGGTGTGTGCGGTGCTTGGGGCGGCATTGCTGCAGGCATTTTTGGTTTGCAATCTTTTGGCGGCTTAGGCGGCGTGAGCTTTCAGGCCCAACTCATTGGCACTGCCATGGGTGTGGCTTGGGCTTTGTTCGGCGGTATTTTGGTCTATGGCCTGTTGAAAATCATCATGGGCCTCAAAATGACACCCGAAGAAGAATATGAAGGTGCAGACCTGACTGTTCACAGAATCAGTGCGACACCAGACCGCGAAGCAAGCTGGTAATTCATGGAAAACGCATCTAATCCCAAGTATTTAAAGGCCTTTCAAAGAATTAACTTGCCAAACCCCTTGTTTTGTGGCCCATAATGTATTTGCACTTGTCTTAAGGCGGGTGTTTAGTTCGCGGTGTACAGGTGTCAGTTTCGCTTCCTTCCAGAGTTTTTTAGGTTTGTTGATGCGTTTTTGGGGCTCCATCGCTTTTGTTTCAGTGTTTAGAGGAGTCCCTTTCAATGGGCAAAAAACTTTACGTCGGCAACCTGCCGTACTCGGTTCGTGACGGTGATTTAGAGCAGGCCTTCGGCCAGTTCGGTACTGTTACCAGTGCAAAAGTCATGATGGAGCGCGATACAGGTCGCTCCAAAGGCTTTGGCTTTGTGGAAATGGGCTCAGACGATGAAGCCCAATCCGCGATCAACGGCATGAATGGTCAGCCTTTGGGCGGCCGTAGCGTTGTTGTCAACGAAGCACGTCCCATGGAAGAGCGCCCTCCCCGTTCCGGTGGTGGTGGCTTTGGCGGCGGTGGCGGTGGTCGTCGTGAAGGCGGTGGCGGTTACGGCGGCGGCGGCGGTGGTGGCTACGGCGGTGGCGGTGGCGGCGGTTACGGTGGTGGTGGTGGCGGTCGTCGCGAAGGCGGCGGCGGTGAATCCGGTTTCCGCAGCCCTTACGGCTCTGGCCCACGTGGCGGTAGCGGTGGCAACGGCGGCGGCGGTCGTCGCGAAGGCGGCGGCGGTTATTAATCGCTTGTCTGTACAGACGCACTCACACCCCAAAGTGTGAGTCAACAAAAAGCCCTGCATGCAGGGCTTTTTTGTGCGCGTGAAGAAACTCAATGCCGCGTTGCTTGAATCAAGCCGCGGACCTTGCCGTTTAATTCATAGGCACCTGTTTTGGCATTCAGTTGCATGCTGTTGGCACTGAAAACATCGCTGCCTCTGCGAATTTCGATGGGGACATCACTGGTCATTCGTTCATCTTTGGGAAACGCGTTGACAGAATCTCCACGGAGTTCTAAGAGTGGGCCTGCACTTTTGCCCTGAGGGTCTGCTTTCTGGGTTAATTTGACATTCCCCGTCAAGGTCATTTGGGTCCCATCACCCTTTGCAAGCGCTTTGTCTGCGCTTGCATTGACAAGGCGCCCTTCAAGGCTCAAAGCCCGTAAGCGCACCTGGCTAACTTCCAAGGTGTCTGAATCTGCAAAATGTTGAGCGCGACTGCCGCTCAGTTCTCGACTGAGACGTCCTTGCGTGTCAAAAGACCTGACTGAAAATTTTTCCAAATAGTAGTCAGGTTCAAGCCGGACCGATTTGGGGGGCGCTTCGTTGAACAAGCTGGGCAAACTTCGCACCAGCCACCAACTGCCCAACGCAAAAACGGTCATCAAGACGCCTGGTAAGACCTTCACCAAACGATCTAGCAGGCTGCGCAGTCTGTCCATCATGAGGCCGGAGGGGCGCCAACTTGGGCCAATAGATGGGCATATTGACCGGTGGCCAACATCAACAAATCGCAAAGTTCTCTGGCGGCGCCGTTTCCCCCTTTTTGTAGGGTGACAAATTTGGCAATGGCCAGCGCCTGAGCGTGGCCATTGGGGGGCGCGCAGGAGAGGGCTGCGCGTTGCATCAAGGGCAAGTCGGGCCAATCGTCTCCCATGGCCGCGGCTTGATGCCAGCCCAAACCCAGCAAGCTTAAGAATTCTTCAGCGGCTGGCAATTTGTCTTCAGTGCCAAATCGGGCGTGTGTGATGCCGAGTGCCTGTAACCTCACGCGCAAAGGCGCGGAGTCGCGTCCGGTGATGATGATGGGCGTGATACCAGCACGCATCAAGAGCTTCAAGCCCTGACCGTCTAGCGTGTTGAAGCGTTTGAGGGTTTCGCCATGCTCAGAAAAATACAAGCCGCCATCGGTCAAGACACCATCCACATCAAAAAAAGCCACCTTCACGTTCTGTGCTTGCAGAAGCAGTTCAGGTGAAAAGTTCAAAGCGGGCAGGAGAGCTTGCATGGATGTGAACGTCAAATTGAAATAGATGAGATAACTTAGATGACTTTGGCGCGCATCAAGTCGTTGCTGTTGAGGGCGCCGCACAGTGTGCCTTCATCGTTCACCACTAAAACGCTGGTAATTTTGAACTTCTCCATCAGCTCTGCTGCCTCGACCGCCAATGCGTCTTGGTTCACGGTGCGCGGCGCTGGGTGCATCACCTCTTTGGCAAGCAAGGCCCTAGGGTCAATGCCCTTTTCAATCAAGCGTCGCAAGTCACCGTCGGTAAAAACGCCTGCGATGCGGTGTTGGTGGTCGACGATGGCAGAGGCCCCTAAACCTTTGCGGCTCATCTCGCGCATCAGATCAGAAAAACTAGCGTCTAAAAATACGCTGGGAATGTTTGGGTCCTTGCGCATCACATCGCTGACGTGCGTCAGCAAGCGACGGCCCAAAGCACCCCCAGGGTGTGAACGTGCGAAGTCTTCTGCCTTGAATCCCCTAGCGTCTAGCAAGGCCACGGCCAACGCATCGCCCAAAGCCAATTGGGCCGTGGTGCTGGCCGTAGGCGCCAAGTTCAAGGGGCAAGCTTCTTTGTCAACACTGCTGTCCAAAGTGACATGGGCGTGCTTGGCCAACGTGGAGTTCATGCCGCCCGTGATGGCAATCAAAGGCACGCCTTGTCGTTTGAGAACTGGCAAGATAGACACCAGTTCGTCGCTTTCGCCGCTGTTGGAAATGGCCAAAACCACGTCCACTGTTTTGATCATGCCCAGATCGCCATGACTGGCCTCACCGGGGTGCACGAACATGGCGGGGGTACCGGTAGAGGCCAAAGTGGCTGCAATTTTGGAGCCGATGTGACCGCTCTTGCCCATGCCCGTGACCACCACACGACCTTTGACCTGGAGCATCATTTGAACGGCCGTTGCAAAGCGGTGGTCCAACCGAGATTTGAGAAGGATAAGGGCCGCAGCCTCAATGTCCAAGGTCTCGCGAGCGAGTTGAATGGCTTGTTCTGAGTTGAATGGCATGCGTGTATTTTAGCTTGGCCTGGCTATGATAGAGCTAGTAGCAATGACGCTGCTTTCGGAGTGAATTGCATGCCTGAAATCTTGAGTGACCTTCCGTTTTCGGTCAACACCTATTTGAAAAACAACATTCGAACTGTGCCCGATTGGCCAGTGGCGGGGGTTCAGTTTCGTGACATCACCCCCTTGCTGCAAAACCCGCAGGTTTTTCGGGTCCTGATTGATGCTTTTGTGAACCGATACATGGCCTCTGATTTGAGGCCACAAGTGGTAGCGGGTCTCGATGCGCGTGGCTTCATTTTGGGCGCGGTGGTGGCTTATGAATTGAATGTTGGCTTTGTGCCCATTCGAAAAAAAGGCAAATTGCCGTTTAACACTGTGCAGGAAAGCTATGCGCTGGAATACGGTACGGCCACAGTAGAGTTACACACCGATGCCGTGCATGCAGGTCAGCGCGTGCTGTTGATTGACGATCTGATTGCCACAGGTGGCACCATGATGGCCGGCATGAAGTTGCTTGAAAAGCTTGGCGCCACTGTGATTGAAGGCGCGGCCATTGTCGATCTGCCTGATCTGGGGGGCTCTAAAAAGTTGCGTGAATCTGGATTGCCCTTGTTCACCTTGGTCAACTTTCAAGGTCATTGAGAGCGAGGGCACAGCCTTTTTGATTGGCAGCAAACAGACACTGCAAGTGCATCAAGCATTGAACTGCAGCGCAGCAAGCCCTGCATAGGCGCCCCCCTGCGCTACCAATTCGGCATGCCTGCCCTGCTCCACCAAGCGGCCATGTTCCAACACCAAGATTTGGTGGGCTTGCTGGACCGTGGCCAATCGATGCGCAATGACCAAGGTGGTACGGCCGCGCATGGCAGACTCCAGTGCGGCTTGAACCATCCGCTCGCTGTGCGCATCTAAGGCGCTGGTGGCTTCGTCCAACAACAACAGCGGTGGGTTTTTTAAGATGGCACGCGCAATGGCAATTCGCTGTCGTTGTCCGCCAGACAAACGCACGCCTCGCTCTCCCAAAAATGTGTTGTAACCCTGGGGCAACTCAACAATGAACTCGTCGGCAAATGCGGCCATTGCGGCTGCACGCACTTCCTCATCGGTGGCATCAGGTTTGCCGTAGCGAATGTTGTCCATGGCACTGCTAGAAAACAAAATAGGCTCTTGCGGGACGATGCCTATGCGCTGACGCAGGTCATGCAAACTCAAGTCTTGAATGGGTACGCCGTCGAGCAAAATTTGACCTTGTTGGGGGTCGTAGTAGCGAAGCATCAAGGCAAACAAGGTGGTCTTGCCTGCGCCGCTCGGACCCACCAAAGCCACTGTTTGCCCGGCTTCAATGGTGGCTGAAAACTCATCGAGGGCCCATTGCAACGGTCTTGAAGGGTAGTGAAACTTCAACCCCTGAAACGCCACAGTGCTGCCCGTCAAAGGCGGCTTGGATGCCAAGGGAGATTTTGGCGACTGCACGGGTGAGGTGCTGCCCAGCAACTCCATCAAGCGTTCTGTGGCACCCGCAGCGCGCAGCATATCGCCATAGGTTTCGCCCAGCACGGCCACGGCACCCGCAAAAATAATCACGTAAAGCACGGCTTGGCCTAGCTGGCCCGCACTCAGCGAGCCCGCCAACACAGCTTGTGTCCCTTGGTACAAGCCCCATAGCAAAAATGCGGCATTGGCAATGATGATGAACGCAACCAAAATAGAGCGCGCGCGGGTTCGGCGAATGGCCGTTTGAAAGCCTTGCTCGGTGGCCTGTGCAAACCGAGTGGACTCGCGCCCTTCTGCGGTGAAGCTTTGCACCACTGAAATGGCATTCAAAACTTCGGTGGCAATGCTGCTGGAGTCGGCCACACGGTCTTGGCTGGCGCGCGACAAGCGTCTCACGCGTCTGCCGTAAAGCGTGACGGGCCAGACCACCAACACCACCGTGACGACCAACTGCAACATGACGGTGGGGTGTGCCCACACCAACATGCCCATGGCACCCACACCCATGACGGCGTTTCGCAGTCCCAATGACATCGAACTGCCCACCACGGTTTGCACCAAGGTGGTGTCGGCCACCAAGCGGCTGATCACTTCGCCTGTAGGCGTGGTTTCAAAAAACTCAGGACTTTGTTCCAAGACATGGCTGTAAACCGCATTGCGCAAATCGGTGGTCACCCGCTCGCCCAACCAACTGACCGTGAAGAAGCGCGCCGCTGAAAACAAGCCCAGTGCAACGGCCACACCAAACAACATCAGAAAGTTGCCCTGCAAGGCCATGGCCTGCGCGCCGGGATCGGGGTGCTGTAGACCGTTGTCAATCAATTGTCGCAAGGCCAGCGGAAAAACCAAGGTGGACGCTGCAGCCAAAATCAAGAACAAAATGGCCAAGCCAATTTGCAAGCGGTAGGGCTTGAGAAAGGGCAACAAGCCACTGAGAGATTTAGGGCTCTTGGGAACGGGTCGGTCGAGGGCTTTCAACTTGGCCATGAATTATTTTCCGATACAGAAGCTGGAAAAAATAACGCCCAGCAAATCGTCGGCGCTGAATTCGCCAGTGATCTCGTTCAGTGCAGATTGGGAGAGTCGCAGCTCTTCTGCCAAGAGGTCCAGGGATTGAGCTTGTGCTCCCAAATGCAGGTTGGCCATTTCCAAATGAAGCTGCACGCGTTTGAGGGCTTGCACATGCCGCTCTCGCGCCAAATACAAACCCTCACTGCCAGGCTGCCATCCCGCTGCCTTTAACAATTGGGAACGCAACTCACCCAGGCCGGCGCCCGTTTTAGCCGAAAGTCTCAGCGCGTGGGCCGTCATGTCATTTGGATGTGCTGTGTCTTCTTCTTTAGACAAGTCAGACTTGTTCC
>Ga0209829_10000026_pt1 | contig 120892 bp, 79 predicted proteins | sample C_140205_EF_Meta_FD_187311 | JGI IMG/M metagenome (GOLD analysis project Ga0209829, IMG submission 187311) | Freshwater microbial communities from Lake Croche, Canada to study carbon cycling - C_140205_EF_MetaG (SPAdes) (version 2) | ecosystem: Environmental > Aquatic > Freshwater > Lake...
GCGCTTCGTCGCGAAATCCGGCGGCAGGCCGATGCCGTCGTCGCTCACGCGGAGGCAGACTTGCGCGCTGTCCGCGACGGGCTTTAATTCGATCCGCACCTCGCCGCTGCGGCCCGCGGGGAAGGCATGCTTGAGGCAGTTCGAGAGGAGTTCGTTCACCAGCAGGCCACAGGGCGCGGCTTGATCCAGTTCGACGTGGAGGGAGGCCAAGTCGAGAGTGAGGCGCACGCTGCCGGGCGCGGAGTTGAGCATCCGGAACGACTGGGTGACGATGTTTCGCAGGTAGGCGCCGAGGTCCACCGAGGCGAACGTGCCAGTCTGGTAGAGCGATTCGTGCAGGATCGCCATCGCGCGGATGCGGCTTTGCATGGCGGTGAGCACCTCCTTGGTTTCGGGCACGGTGCTGCGATTGCTCTCGAGGCGCAGGAGGCTCGTGATCACCTGCAGTTTGTTCTTCACCCGGTGGTGGACTTCTTTCAAGAGGGCGGTTTTTTCCGTGAGCGAGGCGTGCACGGCCAACTCCGCTTGCTTGCGCGCGGTGATGTTGCGCGCGATGCCGAACATTCCGACGATCTTCTCCTGGGCGTCGCGGATCGGGCCTTTGGTGGAAAGAAACGTGATCACTCCGAGAGCGGTGGAGCGGTTTGGTTCCTCGTAAGTTTGGGTGCGGCCGGAGGTAATTACCCGCTGGTCGTCCGTCATCACCTGGGCGGCGTCTGCTGCTGAGAAAAGCGTCGTGTCGTCGTGGCCCAAAACTTCGGCCGCAGATTTGCCCGCATAGCGGCTGGCGGCGGTATTGAACAAAAGGTAGCGGCCCGCCAGGTCCTTCATGTAAACGGCGTCCGAGGTGCCTTCGGTCAATGCGAGCAGCAGGGCCTGATTTTGCCGGAGCGCATGGGTCGCGGTCCGTTGTTCGGTAATGTCGATCATCAGCCCACGCAGCCAGCGGGGTTGCCCGTCGGCGGAGACCACCCGCACGACGTCACGCAGCCAGACGACCCGGCCGTCGGCGGTCGTGAAGCGGTATTCGAAATTTTTAACCACCGAGCGTTCAGTGGATGACGTGTAGAATTGCACGGCCGGTGCGCGGTCCTCCGGATGGATGTGCCCCGCCCAAAAGCCCGGCTGCAGCCAGTCGGCGAGGGGATACCCGAGCAGGCGTTCGGCGTTTGCGCTGATCGAGCGGCAAACGAACGTCTTCGCGTCGGCCTCCCAGACGATACCGTCGGTGGAGTTGACGAGGTCATAGAAGCGTTGGTCGCTCGCACGCAGGGCCGCTTCGGTCGCCTTGCGCGCGGTGATGTCGATGTGGCTGCCGGCCATGCGCACCACCCGCCCGCTCGCGTCACGGGTGAGCTCCGCCTGGGTTAAGATCCAGCGCCAAGAACTATCCCGGTGCAGCAGGCGAAATTCCACGTCGTAGTTAAGGCGGAGACCCGCCTGAAAATCGACCACGGCGGCGAGGGTGGCCGCACGATCTTCCGGATGGAGGCGGGTTTCCCATGCGGCGAAGCGCGAGGGCAGCTCGTGGTCGGCATAGCCGAGTTGGCTTTTCCACTCGGGTGAAAAATAGACGCTGCCCGTGAGGAGGTCCCAATCCCACAAGCCGACGTTGGCCGCGCGGACGAGCAGACGGGAGCGGCTTTCGCTCGCGCGGAGCGCGGCGGTGCGCGCTTGGGCCAACGCCTCGGCGTGTTCGCGGACGGATTGAAGACTCAGCACCCAGCCCGTGAGCAGTACGGTGCCGAGGGAGAGACTGGCGGCCAGCCAGATCAGGGGTGTGCGTGGAGTCGGCACGAAGGCTGGGCCGCGAGTCCAAGCGAAGGTGAACTCCTGGCCAAGCAGCCGCCGTGAGTCGATACGCTCAAAGGGAGGTAGCGCGGTAGTGGGAGCCGTGGTGTAGATGAGGTGTTCCTGATCAAGCGGGCCCGCCGCGAACAGGTGGAGCTGCAGCTTGTCGCTGCGAGCGCTGAGCGCGCCTTGCATGAATTCGTGGTTCGTAAACGGCGCGTGGACCCACGCCCTCAACGCTGCCCGACGCTCGGCCACGGTGGCGAGGGGAGCCCCGGCGGCATAGATCGGTAAATAGAGGACGAAGCCGGAGCCGGCCAGAGTTCGGTTGGTGCGCGGGGCGATTTGCGGTTGGCCGCTATCCCGCGCGGCCTCGAGCGTTTGGCGACGCTGCGCTTGCGAGCCGACGTCCAGTCCAGCGGGCTCTTGGTTGATGGGGGCCACCAGCACAATGTGGGTGAGGATGAAATGGGGCAGGCTGCTGGAGAGCGTTTCGCCCGCCAACGGGTGGAGCGTGAAATTGGGGGAACCGTCGGCGCGCGTACGTTGCAGGAAATCCTCCAACTCTTCCGGCGGCACTGGGTAAACGAGGCCAACGCCGCGGAGCCCCGGGTAGTTGGTGGGTAGCTGCAGCGACTGCACGAAGTTTCCCCACCCCGCACGAGTCACGGCAGGGGCACCGAGCACATAGCTCTCAGCGCGGCGAAGCACGGCGACGTAGTTGACCACCCGATGCTCGACCGACGCGGCTGCATTGAAAGCCAATTGGCCGAAGTCCGCCGCATCGAGGTGCAGTTGGGTCTGGAGGAGCCAGCCGAACACCAGACCGCCGAGCGCCCAGCCACCCAAAAGTAGGTTCCGCGGAAGCGGCGCGAACAAATTTTTCCGGGCATGGAGCACGGGCAACAGCAAGGCGATCACCGCGGTCATCGACAAAGATAACTGGAGGGTGAAGAGGTCAGCCCAGATCTCACCCGTGGGCCAAGGACCAGGGCCATGGCGGGCGGCAGCGGTGCCGGCGGCAGCAAGGAGGAAAGCGAGCAAGCGCACGCCCGAGGGGCCGAACCACACCGTCGCGAGCACTAACAAGGGAAAGAGCGCGAAGAGATAGCTGCTGCCGCCGCGTCGGCCGAAGATCATCGCGACGGTGAGGGCGCTCACCCCGAGCAGGAACGCGCCGCGGACAAAATCGCGCGCCGACCGGCGACGCAGACGCGGCCAGAGAGCCGGCGCAGTCAGCAATACCGGCAGTAAAAAGAGCACGCCGATCGCGTCGCCGGTCCACCAAGCGAGCCATTGGCTCACGGCTTCGTCCAGCGGTAGGCCGCCGGCCAGCGCCAGAACACTGGAGCCGACGGTAGTCGCGACGAGCGGTGCCACGAGGGCGGCGACGATGCAGCAAAGGGGTTCGGAGAAATCGCCGAGTGGCGCGCGCCACCTTTTTTGTCCGTGCTGCCACAGCCAGGCGCCGAAGTAGGCCGTCAGAAGTTGGCCGGCAGCCAGGCCTGCCTTCACCAGCAGGTCGAGCGCCCCGGTGGTCGGCAGGTAGTCCAGCGCGTTGCCGGTAATTTCACTGAGGAGGATCGCCGCTAGAATCCGGGGGCCAAAGCGAATGGTCAGCCAGAGGGAGAGGCCGGTGCCCAGCCACACGGGAGCGGATTGGTCGGTGGGAGCGGTGGCCCACAGGCTAAGGCGGGAGCAGGCAAGATACGCGAGGGCGGCCCCTCCATAGATCCAGAGCGGAGTGGCCGCGGGCCGGTCGGAGGCGGGAGCGAGCGGGGCGGGCGCAGGAAGCGACATGGGGAAAACGGTGAGGCTAGGCCGACGAAGCGCGGGGAACGTGCGATCGCCCTGGGGCGATGGCAAACCCGATCGCCGCCGCGGAGTCCCCCGCCCTCCGTGCTGAGGGGGTGCGGGGAGCGAGGGCCCAACCGGAACCAGCCACCGCCAATTCGTCGCGCCAACGGGTGAAACTTTATGCGCGCCGCCGCTTGATCGTCTCCGGGACAACGGAGGGTGACGGCTGAGCGTAGGCCGGAGAATTGCTGGCGGCGACCGCCGGCCGCGACCCGCCCGGCGGAGGGATGACCGGTGGCCACACCGACCGAAGATTTCTCCGTGGGTGAGACGCGACGAGCGGTTAACCCACGGCGGCGCGGCACGGCAGGCCGGGCCGCCGACCGCGGTGGCGGCGCCGCCGGGCGTGGCTCAGGGGGAGGGTGCCGGAGCCAGCCCGCCGGGCTACCGCCGAGGCGGTAGTGGGGAAAGCCGGACGGCCGATCAGCGGGACGCGTTGGCACTGGTGCGCTCGGCCGGGGATTCAACGGAAGGGGCCTGGTCGGCGGAGGAATTTCCTGCGGCCCCGCGATCGTGGCGGTGCTGGCCAGGGGCGTGAGTGAGGCGCCGACCACCGACCAACGTGAGCAAGTCGCCGACGAGCGAGTTCAGCTCGGCGGTTTGGGCGTTCATTTCTTCGGCGGCGCTGGCTGATTCTTCGGCGGTGGCGGCGTTCGACTGGGTGACCTTGTCCATCTCGGAGATGGCGCGGTTCACCTGCTCGATGCCTTGGGCCTGTTCGGCAGAAGCCTGGGCGATTTCGGAGATGAGGCCGTCGAGTTTGAGCACATGGTCGATGATGCCGCCGAGGCTGGTCGTCACTTCTTCGCTGATACGGGCGCCTTCCTCGCTCTTGGCCAGAGCTGATTCGATTTTGTTCGCGGTTTCCTTGGCGGCTTGGGCGGAGCGATGGGCGAGGGAGCGGACCTCCTCGGCCACGACGGCGAACCCGGCGCCCGCTTCGCCGGCGCGCGCGGCTTCGACCGCCGCGTTCAGGGCGAGGATATTGGTTTGGAAGGCGATTTCGTCGATGGTCTTGACGATCTTGGCCACTTCGGAGTTCGAGGATTTGAGTTCGCCCATGGCGGCGTTGAGTTTGGCGACCGAGTTGGCGCTGCGGTCGGCGGAGTGGCGGGCGTGCTGCGCGATTTCCTTGGCCTGATTCGCGCTGCCCGCGTTGCGCTTGGTCATGCTCGACATTTCCTCGAGGGAGGAACTGGTTTCTTCGAGGGACGCGGCCTGTTCGCTCGCGCCCTCGGCGAGGCTCTGGCTGGAGCCGGAGACCTGATTGGCGGCGGCGGCGATCTGTTCGGCGCCGGCGGTTAAAGAAGCCGTGGTCGAGCGGAGGACGCGGTTGATTCCGCGGATCGTGAACCCGGAGACAATGACCGCGATCGCAATCGAGACAGCGAGCATAAGCTGGACGGTGAGGGAGGCCCGAGACAGCTGGGCGCTCGACGCCTCGGCGGAGGCGACCGTGCGGGCCATGCCGGCGCCCGCCGTAGCGGCGGCGAGTTGCTCGATGTGCGCGCCGGCGGCGGCGCGTTTTTTGCCGATTTCATCCAGGGCGATCATGGCGTTCATGATTTCCTCCATTCCGTTGCGGTAGGCGGCGGCGCTCTGTTGCGCTTCGTTCATTTCTTTGAGGTCGGCAGGTTGCTTGAGGAGGGCCGTGAGTTCGGTGAAGCGCTTGGTCATCGCCTCGAAATGGATTAAATTCTCGGAGATGAGGGCCGGTGAACGCAGCGCCTGGGCCTTGAAAACGGCGACGCGGGCGGCGTTGCCGTCGCCGCGGAGATCGGTGACGAGCGTGAGCTTGCGGTGGCGCTCGATAAGTTTTTCGGCGCCGACGGAATCTTTGATTTCCTGATCAAGGCGCTCGCGCTGGGCCTTAATGATGAGGTCGATGCTCGAGATGAATTCGGTGGCACCGGTGTTCAGGCGCTCGCGGCTCGCGGTAATCGCCTGATTCTTGGTTTCGGTTTCAAGGATGCGTTGACTGAAATTAGCGAAGGCGAGGTCGATCTCCCCGAGAAGGCCCCGCAGCTTTACCAGGTTGGGATGGGAGTCGGAATGCTGACGAAGCGGAGTGATCGCCCGCTGGATTTCGGCGAGATTTTTTTGGGTTTCGACGCGGAATTTTTCGTCAGCGGTGAGCCCGTAGCTGCGGGCGGACAACATCGTGCTGGAGACGGCATCGTTGAGGGCCACGGCGAGCTTGGCCTCGGGCACGAACTCGGTGCTCAGCTGCTTGGCTTTGTCGCGCACCGCGCGCATCGTGATCAGGGCGGTCCCGCCGAGGCCGGCGGTGAGAAGAATAAGGAGGGTAAAACCGCCGCCGATTTTTTGGCCAATGGTGAAGTTTTTCATGGAAGGGAGAGGTGAAGGTACGTTGGAGAAAATTCCGGCTAAGATTTATCAGGTTGATGGAGGGAGGGATCGCAGCTGCCTCCACCCGGAGCTGACCGTGTTTTGTAGACGTCAGCGGAAACCGACCCGACGGGGGGAGAGAGATGCGACCGGTGAATGGCCGGCAAAGGAGATGCCAGCAGCACCTCTATCGGAGAGCGGTGCTCTTTCCGTAGCGCAGTCAGGGTTTTCCCGAGGCGGCTGAGGCGGGAGGGCGAAGCCGCTACATTTGCGCGAATCCCTCGCGCACCGCGAGGCGCGTGAGATCGGCCAGATTATCCACCTTCAACTTGCGCATGAGATTGGCCCGGTGGGTCTCGATGGTCTTGGGACTGATGCCTAGGCGGTAGGCGATTTCCTTTACACTTTGGCCTTCGGCGAGCATCTGCAGCACCTCGCGCTCGCGCGCGGTGAGCATTTCCGCGACGGTCGAGATTTGTCCATCATCCGCCTGGGCGGCCAGGTCAGGACTAAGATAAGACTCCCGGCGGGCAGCGGCGGCGACGGCGGCGCGCACCTCTTCAAAGGCGAACTCCTTGTGGACGTAAGCGTCCACGCCGGCCTCGCGTGCCGAGATGACATAACGGCGTTCGTTGTGGGACGAGAGCATCGCGATCCCGCCGACAAAACCATCGGCGCGCAACTGGCGCGTGGCTTCGATGCCGTTGAGGTCCGGCATGGCCAGATCCATGATGACGACCTCCGGCCGCAGCTTCAGCACGAGTTCCATCCCGGTCCGCCCGTCAGCTGCCTCGCCGATGACCTGCAGGGAGGGATCACGCTCCAAAAGCACGCGGAGTCCGTCGCGGATGATCTTATGGTCGTCGATGACAATGATTTTCATAGCGGCGGACGGCGGGCGCGGCAGTGGGCCTCGGCTGAAGGGAAAACGCAAGATTGCCGAGGCGTTTTGCACTCGGGAATTTCCTGAGATGACGGCGGCGGACGAAGCCCCCCGGGAGTCCGCGCGGCGCGGTGTCAGGCCACGATGAGGTGCGGGCGGACGCGGGCGAGCGCGGCCAAAATTTCCGCGGTCTTGATGGGTTTACTCAGGAAATCATCCATCCCGGCCTGGAGGCAGCGTTGGCGGTCGCTTTCCATAGTGTTGGCGGTGAGCGCAATGATCCATGGGCGCCGGAGGGGATCGGGGTAGTCCACGACAATGCGTTGGGTAGCTTCGATCCCGTCCATTTCCGGCATCTGCATATCCATAAGAATAACATCATAGGTTTGGCGGGCGAGGGCGGTGAGGACTTCCACGCCGTTGGCGGCGACATCCGCGTGGTAGCCGAGCGTGGCGAGCATGCGGAGCGCCACCTTTTGATTGATGGCATTGTCCTCCGCGAGGAGCAGGCGCTCGGAGCGGGGCGGCACGATCGCATTCGCTGGCCGCTGAGCCGAGGCGTCGGTCGCGGTGGGCTCGGCCGCACCGAAGAGCCCGCGAAGGGCGTCGAAGAGCCGGGCCGGTTTGGTGGGCTTGAACAGCTGGCCATGGAACCGTGCGCCGGACTCCGCCGGGGCGAGTTGACCGATCGCCGAGAGGAGCAGCAGGGGCAAGGCAGCCCCGCCGGGGACCTCGCGGATGGCGCGCGCCAGCCCGAGGCCGTCCATGTCGGGCATCTGCCGATCAAGGATCGCGAGCTCAAATTGGCTGCCGGCCTGCAGGAGGGCGAGCGCGGCGAGGCCGGACGGCACGGCGGTGGCGCGCAAGCCCCATTTCACCGCGAGAGCCGACAAGATGCGGCGACTGGTGGCGTTGTCATCGACGATCAGCAGGCGTTTGCCGAGCAGGTGGGCGCTCGGGGAAACGGATACGGGGGGCAGGCCGGGGGTGATGGAGTCCACGAGCGCGGTAAAGTGAAACGTGGAGCCGCGGCCCGGTTCACTGACCACCCACATGCGGCCGCCCATCAGCTCGGCGAGCCGTTTGCTGATCGCGAGACCCAGGCCGGTGCCGCCGTATTTGCGGGTCGGGGTCGAGTCCACCTGACTGAACGAGAGGAAGAGCTGGCCCTGCGCGGCGCGCGGGATGCCGATGCCGGTGTCACGCACGGCAAAGCGCAGGAAGGTGCCGTCGGCCGTGACCTCGCTCGTCGCCGAGACCAGGACTTCACCGCGTTCGGTGAATTTCAACGCGTTGCCCACGAGATTGACGAGAATCTGGCGCACGCGGGTGGTGTCGCCGCGGACCTCCAGCGGTGCGTCGTCCGCGATTTCATAGAGCAAGTCGAGCCCCTGCTCGGCGGCGCGGGGCGCAAGGATGTCGAGCGTGCCCTCGATACAATCCCGGAGATTGAAGACCTCCCGCTCCAGTTTGAACCGCCCGGCTTCGATTTTGGAGAAATCGAGGATGTCGTTGATCACCGTGAGCAGATTGTCGCCGCTATGGCGGATCGTCTCGGTGTATTCGCGTTGTTCGGGTGAAAGCGGTGTGGCGAGCAGGAGCGAGGTCATGCCGATGACACCGTTCATGGGCGTGCGAATCTCGTGGCTCATCATCGCGAGGAACTGGCTCTTGGCCGCATTTGCCTGGACGGCTTCTTGGGTCGCCTGATGGGCCGTGCCGATGGCCGTCTTGAGTTGGCGGTTGAGTTCCTCGGCTGCTTCGCGCGCCGCGTGAAGTTCGGACACATCGGTGAGGAGGCCGAGCCAGACTTTCGTGCCGTCGGGGCGGAGCGACGGGACGGAGCGGGCGTTGATCCAGCGCACCAGACCAGCGGGGGTGGTGATGCCGAAACTGTCATTCCAGGGTGCGGCGGCGGCGACGGCCGTTTCCAGCGTCGCGCGGACCCGCCGGCGATCCGTCCCACGCACAAAGGAAAAAATGAGGATGGGGCGAGCCATCACGCCGGCCGGATCGCGGCCGAAGATGTGGGCGAAGCCGGCGCTGAGAAACGGGCAGGAGCGCCGACCGTCCGGGGCCACTTCAAATTGGAAGAAGACGCCGGGCGCCTGGGCGGTGATGGCGCTGAGCCGCTGCTGACTCGCGAGCAACCGTTGCTCGGCTTCCTTGCGTGCGGTGATGTCGGTTTCGATGGCGGTGAAGCCGGTGACGGTGCCGTGGGCATCGCGCACGGGGCACACTTCCACGGCGAGCCAGTAGGTCCGCCCGGATTTGTGATAATTGAGCACCTCGACTTCGAAGCCGGTGCCGGCGCGGACACACCGGCGCATCTGGTGCACGGTGGTGGGGTCCGTTTGGGGGCCCTGCAAAAAAGAGCCGGGCGTGCGCCCCTGCGCCTCGGCGAGGGTGTAGCCGGTGACGCGCACAAATCCCTCGTTGACCCATTCAATCCGGCCCTGGGCGTCGGTTAAAATGACGACGTGGCTGGTGCTGCTGGCGACGACGGAAAGCCGGTGCGATGCGATCCGCAGTTGCTCCAGGTTGGCAATCGTGCGGAGCTGCTCCCGGTGGGCCTTGCGCAGCTCCAACAGACTCATGACATTTTGCCCGAGGACGGCCAAGGCCCGGCGTTGTTCCGTGGTGAGCGTGCGGGGGAAGTGGTCGATCACGCACAGCGTCCCGAGCGCGAGACCCTGGGGGCTGACCAAGGGGGTGCCGGCGTAAAAGCGGATGTTCGGTTGGCCGGTGACCAGCGGATGGGCGACGAATCGCGGGTCCAGCCGCGTGTCCTCCACGACCATGACGTCCTGTGCGTGCAGGATCGCATGGGCACAAAACGAAAGGTCCCGGGGCGTCTCGGTAACGTCGAGTCCGATCCCCGCCTTGAACCACTGGCGTTCGAGCGCGACCAAGCTGATCAGCGCCATCGGCACCCGGCAGATCTGGGCGGCGAGCAGGACGATGTTTTGATAGTCGGCTTCCGGCGCGGTATCCAATATTTCGTAAGAAAAGAGCGCCGCCAAACGGTCGGACTCGTTGGCGGGCAGCGGGCAGCGGGCGGTCGCGTGCCCCGCTAACGGGTGGCCCGGAGCAGTGGAAGTCGGCTGACCGGCGCGCGGCGGGGGCGGAGGTGGCGCAACGAGAGGCATCGGGGGTAGATCGGAGGAAACGAGCATGCCTTGAAGCCGGTCAGGTATATCCTGAATCAGGAAGCCGCCCCGCCGGTGAGGGCGGGGCGGCGTGGTCGCTTCAGACCTCGCTGGCGCTGGCTGAGGGCGCGCGGCGAAAGTTTGGAACAGGGGGCAATGAAACGCGGGCACAGGGACGTGCCCGCCCACCGCGGACGGCGCGGGCTACGGGAGTTCGTAGACTTCGACGATCGCGACGCCGGTGGTGTTGTTCACGCCGTTCGCGAGGACTGAGTATTGCCCCGGTGGAAGGGAGACGAGCAGCGCGGCGTCTTTCGAAGTCGCGGCGGGCAGGGCAAACGCGCCGACGCTGGTGGACGCAGCGGCGAGTTCGGCTGTCCCGCCCCAGTCGTTGTTCTCGGCGATCTTGGTGGAGCCGGCGAAAAGCGTGAGCTGCGGGTCGACCACCGTTCCGGCGACCCCGAATGCTCCGAGGCCGGGGCCGACGACGCGGATGAGGAGGCGGGTGGGGGTGGTGCCACCGAGGACGAAACCGGCCGTGACGCCCGCGCCGAGATTTTTGCGGACGGAGACATTGAGGAGGCGCGGCGTCGCGGGGGAGAAACTGGCGGATGACGTGGCATCGTAGACTTCAGCGATGACGGCGCCGGTGGCACCCGCGACGCCGGTGACGCGCACAGAATTGTCGCGCGTGGAGATATTGGCGGACACGGCGGCGTCCTTCGATGTCGGGCCGGTGTAGGCAAACGCGCCGACGGCGGCGAGTGCGCCGGTCAGCTCAGTGGAGCCGCCCCAGTTGTCATTCTCGCCGGTTTTGGTGGCACCGGCGAAGGTTTCGAGTTTCGGATCGGCGAGCGTACCCGGGACGCCAAGTGCGCCGAGCGATGGACCGGCGGCGCGGATCACGAGTGGCTTGGAACCGGTGGTGGCGGCGCCGCCGACGACATAGCCGAGCGTGAATTCATCGGTGGCGGAGGCGATATCGGTGAGGACGGAAAGGTTGATCAGGCGGCCGGCTTTTTCGGCCGTGACGAGGGTGAGAGCGATCGGGTCGCTGGTTTTGGTCCCGACCGTGTTCGTGATCACGACGGTGTAGTTGCCGGCGCTGGTGGCGGTGACGGTGGGGATGGTGTAGAGGGCGGCGGTGGCGCCGGCGATGGCAACGTAGGAGCCTCCGGGGCCGGTGTCTTTCCGCCATTGATACGTGTTACCGGTGCCCGTGGCGACGACGTAGAGGGTCGTGCTGCGGCCGACGACGGCGGCGGTGGCGACGGGCGGATTGGTGATCGCGGGGGCGACGGGCACGGCGGGCGGCGCAGGCACGAGCGAGGCGTCGAGGACGGTGATCAACGGGAGGTAGGTGTTGCCGCCGGCGGCGAAGATGACGTCGGAGCCGACGAGGACGTATTTGCCGTTGCCGAAGGCGATGTCCGTGTAGCCATAGAGACGGTTGGTGCCGGCGGCCGGTGGGGGGGAGGTGGCCTCATTGCCCAGCGGGGACCAGTTTAGCGCGTCGGAGGAAAAGAGACGGACGGGGCGCAAGGTCCCGGCGGAGATATCGGATCCGCTGGCGATGAAGCGCTCGTTGATGAAGCGTTCGTTGCCGCCGAGAATCAGCGCAGCGGCACTGGTCCTGGGGGTATAGGTGGTGAACGTAGTGCCATCAGTGCTACGGAGACGGCTGGTGTTGTTGCTGAGGAGGACCAGGCCGTTACCGGTCTCGATGCGGCCGCCTCCGGGGGTGGCCGCGGCGGGGATGGCCGTCCAGGTGATCGCATCGGTGCTGGAATAGGTGGCACCGCCGAAGCCGTTGATGCTGGAAAAAAACGGCCGTTGCCGAAGGCGACGTCGTTGTGCGAATAGAGGCCACCGGAGGGAACGACGGGACGGGCCGTCCACGTCACGAGATCGTTGGACGCGTATTGATCGCCGTCAGAGCCGGCGGCGACGGCCAGGGTGGGGCTGGCATCGAATTCCTCGAAGCGGTGGTTACCGTCGGCGACTTTGTTCGCGGTCCAGGTGAGGCCGTCGGCGCTGGTGTAGCACCAGGTGGTGCCGCCGCTCGAGGTGGTGTGGACGGCGAAGAACATGAACTTACCGTTCAGGAAACGGACCCTCGACTGCGTGTAGGTTTTCATGCCGCCGGTGAGGGCTTGGGTGCGGCCGGTCCACGTCGTGCCGTCGGGACTCGTGGCCCAGCGGATGCCGTCTTCGCCGGTGGAATTGCCGATGACAACGAAGAGGCCGGCGCCGTAGGCGACGCCTTGGAGGCCGGTGACCGCCGGAGCGCCGAGGGCTTTGCCAGCGTTGCCGAAGGTGGCGTCGAGGCCGTGATTGACGACGGTGAAGGTGGGAGTCTGGGCGAACGCAGCGGGTGCGGTGAGGGCGAAGGCGACGGCAGCGACGCCGATGGGGAGACGGAGGAGGTGGTGAAGCGTTGTCATGGCAGCGGGAGAATAGACGAAGAAGGGGGAAGACGGTATACGTATAGGTGCGTAGAAGAGGCGGAAGAGGGGGAAGACTTGGGAGACGCGGGAGAATTGGGAAGACTTGGGAGATGCGGAAGACGGGAAGACTTGGAAGACGGGAAGACTTGGAAGACGGGAAGACTTGGGAGACGGGGAGGGACTTAGGGGGCTTCGTAGATTTCGACGAGGGCGACGCCGGTGGTGTTGGCGACGCCGGTGACGAGTACGGAGTAATTGCCGGGGGGGAGGGTGACGACGAGGGCGGCGTCCTTTGAGGTGGCGGCCGGCAGGGCGAAGGCGCCGACGCTGGCGAAGGCGGCGGTGAGTTCAGCGGTGCCGAGCCAATCGTTGTTTTCGGCGAGCTTGACGGACTTGTCGTTGAAGAGGGTGAGCTGCGGGTCGACGACGGTGCCGGGGACGCCGAAGGCGGCGAGGCCGGGACCGACGGCACGGATCAGGACTTTCGTTGGGGCGCTGCCGCCGAGGACGAAGCCGGCGGTGAGGCCGGTGCCGAGGTGTTTGCGGACGGAGACGTTGAGGAGACGCGGCGTGATCGTCGCGAAACTCGCGGTGGGCGTGGCGTCGTAGACTTCGGCAATGACGGTGCCGGTGCCGGCGTTGGAGGCGGAGACGACGACGGAGTTGTCGCGGGTGCTGATCACGGCGTCGACGGCGGAGTCGAGCGAGGTCGGCGAGACGTAGGCGAAGGCGCCCACATTGAGGAGGGCGGCGGTGAGTTCGCGGGAGCCGCCCCAATCGTCATTCTCCGCAGACTTGAGGGAACCGGCGAAGAGTTCGAGCTTGGGATCGGCGAGAGTGCCGGCGACGCCGAGGGCGCCAAGCGAGGGGCCGGCGGCACGGATGACGAGGCGTTTCACGCCGACGGCGCCCGCGCCGCCGACGACGTAGCCGAGGGTGAAGCTGTCGCCGGGAGTGGCGATGGCGGTGAGAATCGAGAGATTGATGAGGCGACCGGGGTTGGCGGGTGGATTGGGCGTGCCTTTGACGACGAGGTTGTTGCCGGATTGTGCGACGTAGAGGTTGCCGGAGGCATCCACGGCGACGCTGGTGGGGCGGAAGAAACGGGCGGTGGCATCGGGGCCGTCGGCGTAGGCGTCGGTGCCGGCGAGCCCGCCGATCGTCGTCACGCTGTTACCGGCGATGACGCGGACAGTTTGATTGCCGAAATCGGCGACGAAGAGACGGCCGGTGCGGTCGGCGGTCAGGCCGGCGGGTTCACGAAAGCGGGCATCGGCGAGGGTGCCGTCGATCGCGCCGGCGGTGCCGGCGAGGCCCGTAAGGGTGGTGACGATACCGGCGGGGGAAATGCGGCGGATGGTGTGGTTGCCTTGGTCGCTGACGTAAAGGTTGCCCGCCGCGTCGAGGCAGAGGCCGCGGGGGTTGTTGAAACGGGCGGAGGCGGCCGGGCCGTCGGCGGAGCCGGGAGTGCCAGCGAGTCCGGCATACGTGGTGACGGTATCGGTGCGGGCGGCGAGGCGGCGGAGGGTGTGGTTGGACGTGTCGGCGATGTAGAGATTGCCGGCGTCGTCGCGGGCGATGTCGGAGGGGGAATTAAAGCGAGCGGCGAAGCCGGCGGCGTCGGTGCTGCCAGGGAGCGTGTTGGTGCCGGCGACGGTGACGACGGAGCCATCGGGCACGAGGGCGCGGATGGTGTGCACCTGTTGTTCACAGAAAAAGATCGTGCCATCGGGAGCAAGGGCGAGGCCGGAGGGAGAGTTGAGGAGATTAGTGCCGAAGGGGCCCTCGACGTAGCCGGCAACGGCGCCGCCGGCGATGGTCTGGACGACGGCGGCGGGGGTGATGCGGCGGAGGGTGTTGCCCCGGGAGTCGGCGAGAAAGAGGAGGCCGGCGGCGTTGAGGGCGAGGCCGTGGGGGTTGTTGAACCGGGCTTCCTCGCCGGTGCCGTCGGCGCGGCCGAAGTTTCCGCCGGGGCCGGCGAGGGTGGAGAGATCGTCGGCGGGCGCGGCGGCGTAGCGACGGATGGAATGGTTGTAACTGTCGGCGACGATGATCGCGCCGTCGGGTGCGGCGGCGAGACCGGTGGGATGGAAGAGGCGCGCGAGGGCGGTGATGCCATCGGCGGAGCCCTCGACGTTGAGACGGCCGAAGTAGGTGGTGACCGCGCCGGCGGTGGTGACGAGGCGCACGCAGTTGTTGCCCCAATCCGTGACGAGGAGATTGCCGGCGCCGTCGGAGAGGACGCCGTAGGGGGTGTTGAAGCGGGCGCTGGTGGGCGTGGTGCTATTTACGGAGCCAGGGAGACCGGGCGAGCCAGCGACGGTGGTGACGACGCCGGCGGGGGTGACTTTGCGGAGAGTGTGGTTGCCGGTGTCGGCGACGTAGAGATTGCCCGCGCTATCGGCGGCGAGGCCGATCGGCGAGTTGAAGCGGGCGGCGGGGCCGGTGCCGTTGGCGTCGCCGGGGAGGCCGGCGGTGCCGACGAAGAGGGAGACAGTGCCATCGGCGGTGATTTTGCGGAGCGTGTGGTTGCCGGAGTCGGTGACGACGAGGTTGCCGGCGGTGTCGAAGGAGAGGCCGGCGGGGAAGGCAAAGGTGGCGGCGGAGGGGGCGCCGTTGGTGGCGCCGGCGATGCCGGGGCGACCGGCGAAGGTGGAGATGAGGCCGTTGGCGGAGATGCGGCGAATGGTGTGGTTGCCGCTGTCTGCAATGAAGACGCTGCCGGCGCGGTCGGCGGCGAGGCCGGCGGGGGAACGAAAGCGGGAGGTGCTGGCGTTGCCGTCGTTGGTGCCGGGGACGCCGGCGAGTCCGGCGATCGTGGTGACGACGCCGGCGGGGGTGATTTTGCGGATAGTGTGGTTGTCGGTATCGGCAATGTAAGTATTACCGGCCGCATCGACGACGACGCCGCGGGGCTGGTTGAAACGAGCGGCGGCACCGGTACCGTCGGCGCTGCCGGGGAGCGGGCGACGGCCGACGAAGGTGGTCCACGTGTAAGATTGGGCACTGGCAAGCGTCGCGAGCGCAGCGAAGAGGACGAAGTGGAAAAGCGGAGACGCGAAGGGGCGCATGGGAGGGTGGGAGACGGGGAAGACTTGGAAGATGGGGAAGACTTGGAAGATGGGGAAGACTTGGAAGACGGGGAAGACTTGGAAGACGGGGAAGACTTGGAAGATGGGGAAGACTTGGGAGACGGAGGAGACTTGGGAGACGGGGAAGACTTGGAAGATGGGGAAGACTTGGGAGACAGGAAGATCCGGAGGGCGGAGCGGAGACCCTGCCCTACGGCGGAGTTTGAGACGTTCGCGGCCTAGGGGACTTCGTAGATTTCAACCAGGGCGACACCGGTGGTGTTGGCGGTGCCGGTGACCTGGACGGTGTAGCTACCGGGGGCGAGCTGGATGACGAGGGCGGCGTCTTTCGAGGTGGCGGCCGGCAGAGCGAAGGCGCCGACGCTGGCGAAGGCGGCCGTGAGTTCGACGGTGCCGAGCCAATCGTTGTTCTCGGCGATCTTCACGGACTTGTCGTTGAACAGGGTGAGCTGCGGATCGACGACGGTGTCGGGCACGCCGAAGGCGGCGAGGCCGGGGCCGACGGCACGGATGAGGATTTTGGTGGGCGCCGGGCCGCCGAGAACGAAGCCGGCGGTGAGGCCGGGGCCGAGGTGTTTGCGGACGGAGACGTTGAGGAGGCGGGGCGTGGTGGTGGTGAAACTCGCGGCTGGGGTGGCGTCGTAGATTTCGGCGATGACTTTACCCGTGCCGCGATTGGCCGAGGAGATTTGCACGGAGTTGTCGCGGGTGGTGAGGCTGGTGGCGATGGCGGCGTCGAGTGAAGCGGGGCCGGTGTAGGCGAAGGCGCCGACATTGGCGAGGGCGGCGGCGAGTGCGGGAGAGCCGCCCCAGTTGTCGTTGCGGCCGGTGCGGTCGGAGCCGGCAAAGGTTTCGAGTTGCGGATCGGCGAGGGTGCCCGCGACGCCGAGGGCACCGAGCGAGGGACCGGCGGCGCGGAGGACGACGGGTTTGGCGCCGCTCGCGCCGACGCCGCCGACGACGTAGCCGAGGGTGAACGAGTCGTCGGGAGTGGTGAGGTCAGAGAGGACGGAGAGGTTGATCAGACGCCCCGCAGTGCTGACGGTGGAGGCGTCGGCGACGAGAATCAGACTGGCCGAACCGCTGCGGGAGGGAGCGGTGGTGACGACGTAGGTGTTGTTACCATACGCGAGGTCGACGGGACCGAGCACCTCCAGGCCGGCCGGGAACGTGGCGCCGAGGGAAGTCCACGTAACGCCGTCGGTGGACTGGAGGTAACTGGTGGCGGAACGGAGGGAGATAAAGCGGCCGTTGGCGTAGCGCACGGTGTTGGGGGTGGAATCGAAGGTGCTGCCGGTCGCAGAGCGCGTGGCAGTGAACGTGGTGCCGTCGGTGCTGGTGTAGCCGATGTCACCGTTGGCGCCGACGACGAGCCAGCGGCCGCCGCCGTAGGCGACCGAGACCGGGGCGGGAGCGGCGGTGGATTCGGTGTAGGCAAAACCATCGGTGCTCGTGTAGAGGCGGGCGAGGGTGTTGAAGCCGACCGTGAAACTGCCGGCGAGATACCAGCGGCCACCGCCAGTGACGATGGAGGACCAACGGCCGAGGCCGCCGAGGAGCGGGACGTTGGTCCACGTGGCGCCGCCGTTGGTCGAGGTGACGAGGAAGTTGCTCAAACCGCCGGCGACGATGCGGGTGCCGTCGCCGGCGAACTCGGCCGCGACTTGCGCCGGGGAGCTGGGGGCAGTCGTCGTCGTCCAAGTGAGGCCGTCGGTGCTCGCGCGAAAGTTGGCGGTGACAAGATTGTTGGAAACGGTCACGTCGTTGAGGAGGAACTTGCCGTTGACGAAGCGGACGGGGCTGTTGACGGAATTGGCGGGGGTGACGCGGAGGGTGATCTCGCGCCAGGTGAGCGCATCATTCGAGACAAACACACGCAGGGAGGAAGGGGTGCCGGTGCTGGCCACAAAAGTCCCGTTGCCGAAGGCGACGCCGTTGAGGGGCCCGAGCGTAAGGCCGGTTTCCGCGATGGAAAATTTGAGGGCTTGAGCAAACGCCGCGGGCCACGGCAAGAGAGCGACCGCGAGCACAAGCTGGAAGAGGTAAATAAGCTGGCGCCAGCTGGTGACGTTACAACTTGAGGCGAAGCGCGTGGTGAAGACGCGAAGGCGAATGCTCATGCGTCGGATGAAAAGCTGATCGATCAAAGAGTGAAAAGAGGAAACGCGGAAAGAACTCTGGCGATACTTGGGCGTGACCGTCCGACGACCGCGATGGGCGGGGCCCCGGGGCGGCAGATTAGGGCACTTCGTAGACTTCGACGAGGCCGACGCCCGTGGTGTGGTCGACGCCGCTGATTTGGGCAGTGTAACTGCCCGGGGAGAGCGTGACCAAGAGCGCGGCGTCTTTGCTGCCGGTGGCGAGCGGGAAGGCCCCGAGGGAGAGAAAGGTGCCGGAGAGGGCGTTGGCCGAGGTGGCACCCGGGGCAGTCGTGCCCCAGTCGTCGTTTTCGGCGATTTTTACGGACTTGTCGTTGAAGAGCGCGAGCTGGGGATTTGAAAGGGCACCCGGGACCCCGAATGCAGTGAGCGTCGGGCCGACGGCCCGAATCAGCACCGTTTTAGCGGTGAGGCCACCGACGACAAAGCCGGCGATGAGAATATCGCCGCCGGTGCCGACTTGGGTGCGAGCGGAGACGTTCGTGAGCCGCGGCGTGGTCGGGCCGAAGGCCGTGGCGGGTGTGGCGTCGTAAATCTCAGCAAGGGCGACACCGGTGGCGCTGCCACTTCCACTGATCTGCACGCTGTAACTCCCAGTGGTGAAGGCGGGGTTATAGAGTGCCGCATCCTTCGACGACGTCGCGCTCAAGGCAAAGGCCCCGACATTGGCGCCGACGGAGGTGACGAGGGCGTTGCCGGACCAATCGTCATTTTCGTTAATCTTGGTAGTGCCGGAGTAGAGTTCGAGCTTGGGATCGGCAAGAGCACCGAGCACACCGAAGCCACCGAGAGTCGGACCGACGGCGCGGAGGAGCACGGGTTTGGTGCCGAGCGTGCCGGTGCCGCCGATGGCCACACCCACGATGAGCGTTTGGGCACCGGTGCCGGCTTGGGAGCGGATCGCTAGGTTGGTGATGCGGCCGACGTTGTCGGTGGTGATAACCGAAAGCACGGCGGTCTGGCTGTTGGCGACTCCAGCGGAATTGAAAATATCGACCGTATAGGTGCCGGCGTTGGCCGCGGTGGTGGTGGTGAGCGAGTAACTTGGGGTGGTGGCGCCGGTGAGGGGCGTCCCGTTCAGTTTCCACTGATACGTGAGGCCGCCGCCGGTGGCGGAGACCGAAAATGCGACGCGCGATCCAGGTGTCACGGTCAGTGATTGCGGCTGCGTGCCGATCAGTGGTGTGCGGTCGAGCACGCCCTTGACGATGCGATTGTTGTTCTGGTCGACGATGTAGAGTGCCCCGGCTGCATCGACGGTGATGGCGGCAAGGGCGGAGAAGCGGGCGGCGGTGCCGGTGCCGCTAGCAGCGCCGAATTGACCTGGGCTGCCGCCAATGGTCGTGACTTCGCCGTTCGGTGAGATTCTGCGGAGGAGGTAGTTGAGACCGTCGGCGACGAACAAATTTCCAGCGGAATCTACGGCGACAGCGTAGGGCGAGGAGAACCGAGCGGAGGCTCCGGTGCCATCGGTGCTGCCCGCGATACCGGCGGTGCCGGCGATGGAGGAAACGGTGCCGTCGGCGGTGATTTTGCGGATAGTTTGGTTGCCCGTATCGGCGACGAATAGATTTCCCTGGCTGTCGAAGGCTACGCCACTCGGTGAGGAAAAACGGGCGGTGGTGGCGTTGCCATCGACGGAGCCACGCACGGTGGCGAGGCCGGCGAAGGTCGTGACGTTGCCGAGTGGAGTCACCTTGCGAATGGTGTGGTTACCGGAGTCGGCGACGTAGACGTTGTTGTCGCGATCGAGGGCGATGCCCCGTGGTTGGTTGAAGCGGGCAATGGTCCCGGGTCCGTCGTTGGAGCCGGTCGTCGTGCTCGGGACGCCAGCGAGCGTGCGGACGGCCCCGGATGAGGAAAGGTGGCGAATGGCGTTAAAAACGGAGTCTGCCACGAGGACGTTGTCGTCGCGATCACATGCGATGCCGTAGGGATAACCAAAGCGAGAGGCGGCTGCGGTGCCGTCGACGTGGTTGAGGACACCGACCGAACCGGCGACGGTGGTGACGTTGCCGTCGTCGGCGATTTTACGGATGGTGGCGTTATAGGCGTCGGTAACGTAAAGGTTGCGGGCACTGTCGAAGGCGGCGCCTTGGGGGAAATAGAAGCGAGCATTGGTGCTGTTGCCGTCGATACTGCCGTAGGAGCCCGAGGATCCGGCGACCGTAGTGGTGAGGCCGGTGAAGGTGATTTTGCGGATATGGTGGTTCGCGGAATCGGTGACGTAGAGATTGCCCGCCGGGTCGATGGTGAGTCCGTAAGGACGATTGAAGCGGGCGGTGGAGCCGGTGCCATCGGCACCGCCGCCCAGACCAGCGGCGCCGGCAAAAGTGGTCACAGTGCCGTCCGGGGTTAGCTTGCGAATCTCGCAATTCACAGAGTCAGCCAGAAAAAGATTACCGGTGGCATCCGCCGCGATGGCGCAGGGGAAATTAAATCGAGGGGCGGAGCCAACGCCGTTGGTCGTGCCGGTGATGCCGTTGGCTCCGGCGAAGGTCGAGACCACGGCAGCCGGAGTGATTTTTCGAATGACGGAACTGGAATTGTCGGTAACGAAAAGGTTGCCCGACGGATCGAGCGCAAGTAACGAAATCGAAACGAAGCGAGCATTCGTGCCGACGCCGTCGGTCGTGCCGCTGAAGCCGGCGGTCCCGGCAAACGTGGAGACGACCGCAGCGGCGGTGATCTTACGAATCGTGCGATTGCCACGGTCACCGACGTAGAGCGTGCCTTCGGCATCGAGCGCGAGCCCGACGGGGATATTGAAACGGGCGGTGGCGCCGGTGCCATCGGTCGACCCACTGCTGCCGGCCCGACCGGCGATCGTGGTGACGATGCGGGTCGGCGAAATTTTTCGGATCGTGTGGTTTTCGAAATCCGAGAAGATGAGGTTGTCAGCTGGATCGCAGACGATGGCGAAGCACGCGCCCAAACGAGCACTTTCACCGGTGCCATCAGCACTGCCCTTGACGCCCGCGAGGCCGACAAAGGTAGAGACTTCTCCGGCGGGAGTGATTTTGCGGATGGTGAAATTATTTGTGTCGGCGATGAAGAGGTTGCCGACGGAGTCGCGGCAGACGCTGGTCGGGGTGTTGAAACGAGCGTTGCTGCCGGCACCATCGGCCGTGCCACTGAGGGGCGGCGCTCCGACGAAATCCGTGAACGTGTAGGACTGCGCTCCCAACGACGAAACGAGGGTGACGGCCAAACCGAGAATGCGCGTAAAGGTAGGCAAGCTCATAGGGGTTTGCGCGGGGCGGCGTCGAAGGCGTCGACGGACGCTCACGTGCGGACGCGATAACAACGAACTGGCAGGCTCATGCCCGCAAGGCGGAAATGGACGCGGTGACTGCTCGTTGGGTTGGAATCCAACTGACTACGGCGCCCGTTTCTTCCGCGACAAATACGGGGTGGTCAGAGCCCGCTAGCGGCGAACCAGTTCGGGATGCGGGGGCGGCTGACGAGGGGGCTTTGGCGAGGGTGGCGGGCTGGGTGGTTGTCGCGAACGGACTGAGTTCGAGGCCGTGATTCCCGCGCAATTACGGCACGTCGTAGATTTCGACGAGGGCGACGCCGGTGGTGTTGCCGACGCCACTGACTTGGGCGGTATAGCTGCCGGGGGCGAGCGTGACGAGCAGGGCAGCGTCGCGGCTTGCGGCGCTCGGGAGGACGAAGGCGCCGACTTGCGTAAAGGTGTTCGACAGCGCGGCGGCGGTGGTGGCGATGGAGGTGCCCCAGTTGTCGTTTGAAGTAATGAGGGTGGTGTCGCGGAAGAGTTCGAGCTTGGGGTCGGCGAGCACACCGGTGACACCAAAGCTGGTAAGGGCGGGGCCGATCGCACGGAGGAGGACGGTCTTGGGAACGTTACCGTTGAGGGTGAATCCCGCGATGAGGATGGCGCCACCGATGCCGACTTGGGCGCGGGCGGAAATGTTGGTGAGGCGGCTCACGGCGACCAGCGTTGGTGCCCCGGTGGGGGTTGGGTCGGCATCGTAGAGTTCGGCGAGGGCGAGCCCAGTGCTGGCGCCTGCCCCCGTGAGCTGGACGGAGTAGTCGCCGGCGGGGAGCGTGCGCTGGAGTGCAGAATCGGCCGAGGAAGGAGCGAGGGCGAAGGCGCCGAGCGAGGAAAAGAGCGTGGAGAGGGCGGAGCTCCCGCCCCAGTTGTCATTGGCGGCGAGAGGCGCGGAAGAGCTACGGTTGAAGAGCTGAAGCTGGGGATCTTCGAGTGCGCCAGTGACGCCAAAGGCCGTCAGGCTGGGGCCGATACCACGGAGGAGGAGCGGTTTGGCCGGGCCGCTGCCGACGACGAAGCCGACAATCAGGGTTTGGGCGCCGGTCCCGGCGGTGGTGCGCACGGAAAGGTTGGCCAAGCGTCCCGGGGAGAGCGGCTCAACGACGACGGCGGCGGCGGGGCTCGTGACGGAACCCTGCGGACCGGAGACAGTGACGGCATAGGTGCCGGCGGTGGCGAACGTGGTGGCGGCGACGGCATAGGTGGCGGCGGTGGCACCGGTGAGAGCTACCCCGTCTTTTTTCCATTGATAGCTGAGCGGTCCCTGGCCGGTGGCGGCGACCGTGAGTGTGAACGGGAGGCCGAGCACGGCGGCTTGCGAGCGCGGCGCGGTGGTAATCCCAAAGAGGTCGGATACGGCGCGACCGAGACGGCGGGCGTTGTGGCGGTATTGGGGCCAAGGACCGTTGCCGGGGCCGGCGGCGCCGAGGTTGAGGGCGTGGAGTTTGTGGTCGTTGCTGCCGACGTAGAGAGTGCTGCCGGAGATGGCGGGAGAGGACCGGATGATGTTGCCCATCGACCACGTGCGCTGGCGGGTGCCATCGGGGTTGATGGCGTAGAGTTTGAAATCGTAGCAACCGAGGTAAATGACGCCGTTGGAATCGATGGCGGGCGAGCTGGCCCGGACCTCGTTGCCGAGGGTGTGCGTCCAGCGGGCGGTGCCCGTGGAGGTGATGACCGCGTGGAGTTTTTTATCGTAGCTGCCGAAGTAAACGGTGCCGCCGTCGGTGCTGAGGGCGGGTGAAGAGGACGTTGCTGCGGTGGCGCCGGTGTAGGTCCAGCGCCGGGCCCCGGCGGGAGTGAGCGAGTAGAGACTGCCGGAGCCGATGGTGCCGAAGTAGAGATTGCCGGCGGCGTCGAGCGCGGGGGTGGTGTAGATCTCGCTGTCGGCGGTGAAGGTCCATTTGACGGAGCCATCGGCGGGGTTGAGGGCGTAGAGTTTTTTGTCTTCGGAGCCTTGGTAAATAGTGCCGTCGGAGGCCACGACGGGGCTGGCGTAGGAGGCGAGGGCGTTGACGTTGGTGCGCCATTTGGTGGCGCCGTCGGCGGGGGCGAGGGCGGAGACAAAGCCGTCGGACGTTTTGAGGTAAATGGTGCCGTCGGCGGCGAGGGCGGGGCTGTTTTCGGCACTCACGGTAGACGTCGCAGTGCTGAGGTTGCGGGCCCACTTGCGGGTGCCGTTGGGGTTTACGGCGTGCAGTAATCCGTCGCGGGAGCCGAGGTAAATCGTGCCGTCGTCGGCGATGGCGGGCGAGCAGGTGTCGATCGGGCCGGTGGTCTGGTAGCTCCAGCGACGGGTGCCGTCGGGGGCGAAGGCGTAGAGATAGCGGTCGAGGCTGCCGATGTAGACCGTGCCGTCGGGTGCGACCGCGGGGGCGCCGGTGAGGACGTTGCCGACGACGGTGGTGTTGCCGGTCTCGGCCTGCCAGAGCGCATCGGAGAGGGTGAGGGTGAAGCGACCGACGGCGTTGCGGGTGGCGGTGTCGACGGAAATCAAATACGTGGTGCCGGCGACGGCTTCGAGGGCGCAAAGGGCGGAGGTCTGGGAGTCGGCGGGGCCGGTGTTGTTGCTGGAGGAAATCAGATTGAGGGCTTCCAGGGCGGTGCCGGTGTAGACGGCGAGGAGCGGATCGAAGTCGCTGCTGACGGCGGCGAATTGGAAGGAGCCGGAGCGCGGGGCGGTCCATTGATACCACAGCGAAGTGCCGCCGGGGAAATTACGGATGCGGGGTTCGTTGGCTTCGCGGGAGCAGTTGGCGTTGGTGGCGGTGACGCCGTCACTGAGGCCGGTGAGGGTGACGGGGTTGGCGAAGGCATCGTTGGCGGGGACCGAGCCGAGGTTGAGCAAGGTAAGGCCGGAGGCGCCATTCTTACCGTCGACGAAAATCTGATACGTGACCCCGGACCGGGCGGTAAAGTCGAGGCGGCTGGTGACATCGCTACCATCGTTGTCGTTGGCGGCGACGAGGGTCAGGGCGTGGAGGGCGGAGCCGGTGTAGACGGCGAGGCGCGTGTCGTAACTGCTGCCGGTGGTGGTGAGGCGGACGGCAGCGGTGGTGGTGGGTGTCCATTCCCACCAGAGCGACGTGCCCCCGGCGCCGGGCAAGGGCGAGGGCTCGCCGGATTCGGCGGTGGCGCCGCCGTTGTGGGAGCGGACGAGAAAGTTGTCGCCGACGAGGCGGGCGCGATCCGCGAAGTCGTCGTTGAAGGGGCGGTTGGTGGTCGTGGTGAGGGCGGCGAGGAGATTGAGGCGGCCGCCGTTTTGGGCTTGGCCGGCGTAGCGCGGGATCACGTCGGTGCCGCGGAGGAGGCGGTTAATGAGCTGGCGATAAGTATCGGCAGGGAAGCGGGCTTTGAGGAGGGCGAGGGCACCGGTCACTTGCGGTGCGGCCATGGAGGTGCCGTCCAGGGTGGCGGTGCCGGTGTTGTTGGTATAACCAAGGGAAAGAATGCGCTCGCCGGGCGCGAGGAGGTCGACGGTGCTGCCGAAATTTGAAAACGTGGAGACGGTTTCGGAGCGGGTGGAGGAGCCGACCGTGACAATGTTGTCGAGCGAGAAGCTGGCCGGGTAGTGGCGGGTAACGTCGAGGTTGGCACCGTCATTGCCGGCGGCGGCAACAAAGATCACTCCGGCGTCTCGGGCGGCGGTGACCGCGTCGAGCTGAGTCTGAGAAAATGGTCCGACGACGGTATCTCCATAGCTGGCATTGATAATATGTGCGCCGCGGGAAATGGCGTAATTTACGCCTGCGGCGATATCGGCAGAGGTGCCTTCGCCGCTGGCGCCGAAGACTTTTACGGCCATGAGTTGGACTTTCCAAGCCACGCCGGAGACGGCGACACCGTTGTTGCCGGCGGCGCCGATGATGCCGGCGACGTGGGAGCCATGGCCGGCGTCATCAGTGGGATTGCCACTGACCATGCGGCCGTCGCCGCCGACGAAGTTGGCGCCATTGCGGTCGTTGGCGGACGAGGGGGACGGATTGATCCAGAGATTGGGGGCGAGATCCTGGTGGGTGAGATTGAGCCCGCTGTCGACGACGGCGACGATGACGTTGGGCGCGTCATGAATGATATCCCACGCGGCGGTGGCCTTGATATCAGCGTCGATGACGCCGCCGGATTGGCCGGTGTTGCGGAGCGCCCACTGGAGGGAGAACGAGGGGTCGTTTGGTGTGGCGGTGAGGCGGTAGACGCGGTTGGCTTCAACGAATTCGTAGCGCCCGGTGGCGCGGAGGCGCGCGATGGCGGCGGGGACGTCTTCGGTGTCGTCGAGTTCGATCACGCGGAGATCGCGGAGATGAGAAAATTTCGTGCGGACGCGGACGCGATCACGGGTTTCGTCGGCATCGGCGGAGGCGCGGTGGGAAGCGCGAGGCTTGGCGAGGATCGTGCGGTCGCGGAAGCCCTGGCTAATTTCCTGAGAGGTGACGGGCGTGCCGGGGGTGGCCGCGCGACGCTCGGCGGCGGACAGCAGAACGGCGGACCCGAGCAGGCTGAGGAGAACTCGCAAAGAAAAGCGAAGCGGGCACATGGGGACGGGCGCGTTGATAGTTGCGCCTGCGAGAGGTGACAAGACTGCGCCGCAGAAGTGCCGGAGAAGTCGGCCGGAGCAGTCGGGTGGCCCGTGGGCGGAGCGCGACCGAGTTCGCGACCTACGGCAGGTCGTAGACTTCGACGAGGGCGATGCCGGAGGTGTTGTTGATCCCGGAAACTTGCGCGGTGTAACTGCCGGGTGGCAGGGTGACGATGAGGGCGGCATCGCGGCTCGCGGCGCCGAGCGCGAAGGCACCGACGCTGGCGGAGGCGGCGGTGAGTTCGGCGGCGGTGGTGGTCAAGGGAGCGACCGGCGTCGACCAGTTGTCATTGGTGGCGAGGGGCACAGTCGCGCCGAGGCGAATAATTTCGAGTTTGGGGTCGACCAAGGTGCCGGGGACGCTGAAGGCACTTAAGGCGGGACCGACGCCGCGAATGAGCAGGCGGCGCGGAGCGGTGCCGCCGATCACGAAGCCGGCGGTAAGCACATCAGCACCGGTGCCGACGCGGGCACGACAGGAGAGATTCACGAGGGTCGTGGGGGTGGAATCGATTTCGTATACCTCCACGAGGGCGACTCCGGAGGCGGTAGCGCCGGTGCCGACGCCGGCGACTTGGATCGTGTAGCCACCGGGAGGGAGGGTAACCATCGCAGCGGCGTCCCGTCCATTGGCCGTGAGGGCGAAGGCGCCTTGAGAGGTGCTGGCTGCGGCGAGCGTAGCCGGGTTGGTGAATTGGGACCAGTCGTCGTTGACGAGAATCTTTTGGTTACCGGCGTCGAAGACACTGAGGGTGGGATTGGCGAGGGTTCCGGGGACGCCGAAGGCGCCGAGAGCAGGGCCGACGGCACGGATCAGGAGGGTTTTCGCTTTGTCGCCGCGGATGGTGATGCCGGGAATCACGACGTTTGCGCCGGTGCCGACATTGGCGCGGGCGGAAAGATTGACCAAGCCGCTAAACTCAAGCGAGAGCGTGGCCGGTGCGCTGGTGGCGGAGCCGGCCGAGTTAGTTGCGACGCACGTGAAGTCTCCCACGTAGGCAGCGGTGACGTTGGTAAGTTCCAGGATGGGCTCGGTGGTATTACAGAAATCCTGGCCGCGACAGAGCCACGTGTAGGTGGGTTTCGGCGAACCAGTCGCGGCGGCGACGAGGGTGACGTTCGCGCCAATTTTGGTGCGGACGCTCTGGGGTTGGACCGTGAAGACCGGGGCGGAGCGCGCTTCGCCGACGGCGAGATCCACGATGGTGGCGGCGGTGCCGGCGGCATTTTCAGCAGTGATGACAACGGCGCGCCGACTGACGGTGGTGGGTGTACCCGAGAGGACACCGGTGGTGGCATCGAGCTTGAGGCCGGCCGGCAGTGAATCGGCGCGATAAACGGTGGGGAGATTGGCGGCGGTCACGGCAAGCGTAATGGGCTCGCCGACCCGGGCCCGGGCGACGGAAGTGGCGGCAAAGACGGGCGGCTTGGCGGCGGCTATCTTGTCGGGCAGTTCGGCGTAATTAATGTAGCCGATAAACATTTCATCGTCGGTCTGTTCGCCGAAACGGACAGTGGACTTTGGATTCGGGTTGGCGGGATTTTGCGCGGAATTGTCGAAGGCGCCGCGCACGCGGATGGTGGTGCCGGCGGGGAGGCGCTTCGGTTGCGTGAGACGATACATGGACTGCCAGTTGAAATCGTATTGGGGGACATTGAGGAGGGTTTCGCTGGTGCCGTCGGGGTAGAGGGCATCGAATTTGAAACGCTTGCCGCGGTAATGCATGTGCGGGTTGAGCTCGTAGAGCATGACATCCTTGGTGGTGGATGCGACGAAGGTGGCTTCGCGTTCATAGTCTTTGGCGCCGGGCGGGATCACGAAAGCGACGTTGTTTGCCGCTTTGGTCGAAAGCTCACGCGGAGGTGGAGTCGAAAAATAGTATAGCCCGATCTGAGTCGCATCGGTCTCGGGTTTGCCGTTCGGAGTGTAGTGCATCTGCAGGGTGAGCGGCGTGCCGACTTTGAGGAATTTACCCGTGCCTTCAGGGAACCACGTCTGTTCGTAGCCAGGCACGTAGCCGGCGAAAAACCCCCCGAGGCCGCCGCCACTCAGGAGCACGTCGAGCACGGTGCCGTCGAACACCAAAGCATGGTGGACGACGCTGCGATTGCCGGGTCTGACGGTCGCGGCGCGCAGCCATTTGTCGGTCGTCGTCGGCACCTGCACGGTGATGTATTTGTAGTCGATGACACCGGTGGCGGGGAGCGATTGCGTGGGAATGGTGAGGATGGCATCGGGTGGCCCAAGCGGCCAGTCGCCACCGGCGGGGGCCGGAGTGGCGGCCAAGGGATCGTTGGCGGAGTTGCCGCGGGGCGCGCCGGCCCGGGCCCAGGCGGCGAGAGTGGACGATTCAGCGGGCGTGAGCGCTGAACCGTTGGCAAACACGCCGAAGCGGTTGTCGGCGTGCCACGGCGCCATACGTTTCAGCAGCATGGATTGGCGGATACCGGGGGCTTTGGCGGCGAGATCGGAAAACTTGGAGTAGACGTGTGGGGCGATGTTGCCGGGGGAATGGCACGAAACACAGCGGCGGAGCACGATCGGTGCGACTTCGGTGCCGTAGTCGGGGATCGTGGCGCTGGGCAGATCGAGTGCAGGGGCGGTGGCGGCGAGTGCTAGACGCGTGCCGGTGGCGGGGACGTTGCCGGCCACGAGGGCGGCGACTGCGTCTGCCGCGTGATTCTGGGTTGGCGCGGCAAGGCTGTTCGGTGCGGCGTTGTCGAGGGGGCCGCGGTAGACGAGCGTCCAGCTGACCGGGTTGATGACGATGGTCTCCAATTGAAGGGAGGCGCCGTATTCGGTGGCGACGAGTTGGGCGTCGTCGATCAGGACGGGGGTGTCGTTGTTGAAGAGGGTTTGTTCAGCGAGAATCGCCGCACGGTCGGCGGCGAGGTTCGAGTCGATTTGCCAGATCGTGGCGTCGGTAGCGGGAAACCGTGAGCGGAGGGCGCGTAGGGCGCTCGCGGTTTGCAAGGCGCGGGGGCTACCGACCCCAGTGAAGACGAGCACGACGGCCTTGACGGTGGACTCGTAGTAGAGTTCCCGCGTGGTGCCAGTGTGATCGGTGAGGCGGAAATCAGGAACAAAACTGCCGGGTGGAAGGCCGCCGGGTGTTTCGGTCGCGGCAAAGACGCGGGGATCAAACGGGCGGCCCGAGAAATGATCCATCGCGGTGAGGCGAGATTCGATGGGAGCCTTCGAAATGGCGATGGCTGCGAACAACACCAAGACTATCCGATTTAGAAATAGGGAAAAAGAGGAACGCACGGTGAAATCTTTGGTTGGAAATTATATGAAGCCAAATCTTGAACATTGACGACGCTAGGAGACGAAGGGGGATTTCAGCACCGAAGCAAGAGGCGGGCGCAAAAAAGCCGTGCCCCGCTAGGGTGCACGGCTCGCAAATTCAGGCGAGAGGCCGGATTATTTCTTGGCCTCGATGGCGCCCGCGCCACCGCACTTCTCGCAGTTCTTGTGTTCCTTGGCAGCCGCGACGCAGCACGGGTGAGCGCAGGCCTTTTCATCCTTGGCGGCCTTGGCGCAGCAACCGGCTACTTTTGAAGCAGGTGCATCTTTCTTGGCATCGGCCGCGTTGGCGAAACCGATAGCGAGGACGGAGCCGAGGGCGAACGCGAGGAGGGCTTTGTGGATTTTCATAGGTAGGTATTTGTGGGTCGAGGTTATGGTTTATGCGAGTTCGTGAATGAACGCGCAGGAAAGTTCAGGAGTGGGAGAGACGAAAGGTGGGAGGTAGTCGTTACCGGGGATTGGGGTGTCTATGTAACGCTGCGGAGAATTGGGGAGTGGACGTTAGCCGCAAGCGAAAAGTGAGGAGCAAGAGGCGGAGCTCTCGGTCTGATGGGGGTCTATCGGATGGTCTGAATCGTGAACTTACCCCGCCGATGGCATAAGTTGCCCTCAATGGGTGCTCATGAGCTGAGTCTCTGTCCCCGCAGGTCGAACCTTAAAGCCCAAATCCTTGTTTTGCAGGTATTCTGGATTGAAAAATTAGCGGCGAACCAGGTTGTTAATTTTAAGGGATACGGGTCAGCAATTGGTTTCGGATAGCTCGTAGGATGTTCGGATCGTCGGCAAAAGGTCTTCCAATCGGACATTGCGCAAAAATAAAATTTGCTACCTCTTACTCTGCGGCCGGCGCACCGAAACTATGCTCAACGAACTCAAACGTGAAGCTTATGAGGCCACTGTGGCTCTCACCAAGCACGGCCTGATTAATCTGATGTTCGGCAACGCCTCGGCGCTAGACCGACGCAAGGGGATCTTCGCGATCAACCCGAGCGGAGTTCCCTTTTCCTCGTTGTCGCCCTCGGATATGGTACTCGTCGACCTTGCCGGGAAAAAGGTAGAAGGTGAATATAAACCGTCGGCTGACGCGCCGACGCACCGTCGCCTGTATTTGGGGTTCAAGAAAATTGGCGGAGTCGTTCATACCCACTCGTTGCATGCCACGGTGTTTGCCCAAGCAGGTTTGGCGATTCCGATCTTCGGGACGACGCACGCGGACTATTTTTATGGTGATATTCCTGTGACGCGAAAACTAACTTCGTTGGAAATCGAAGGATCTTACGAATGGGAAACGGGTGCGGTGATCACGGAACGCTTCCTCGCGGACAACCTTGAGCCGCTCGACTACCCGGGGGTGCTGGTCAATCGGCACGCGCCATTTACTTGGGGCTCCACTGTCGCGAAAGCCGTCGAGGCGGCGGTCGCTGTCGAATGCATCGCCCGAATGGCGATCATGACGCTCGAACTCGCACCGCGTCTCAAACCGATCGAGCCCGAGTTGCTCGACAAACACTTTGGTAACAGGCAAGGCACCGGTTCTTATTACGGTCAGGATCGGGAAAAGAGCTAGCGATCGCGTGATTCGGGGTGGGCTCCGCTGAACTTCACCCGTCGCCACTTCTTGCGCCAAACTGCCTGTTCGGTCGCTCAGGTTTCCTCGTCGACCGGGCGGTCGAGTTCTTCGCGGCATTCGGCGATGACGCGGAGCCAGATTTCCCGCAGATCGAACAGCCGGGGCACGGCGTCCGCGCGCCATGCGCTGATGTTCGGCTGTTCCAGGGCGGCGTCTGCATTGAGCAGGGCGAGGGAACCGTTAAGGGCACTCATGGCGCGCTTAAACAAACTGATCGCCATCGCATAGTCGCCGAAATCGAGGGCGTGGATGGCTTGCACCGCGTGCTCGTCGCCCCGGTTGAGCGACGCGAGCAAAGTCACTGCGACAGACTGCGGGACCTTAACGCCGTCGACCGAGAGGGTTTCCCACGATTGGTGCAGGCCGAGGTAAATGGCTTTGGTCGCAATAAAGATCGGATTCTTGTGCACCGTATAGACGTCATCGTCGTCGAAGCTGGCTGAATCGTCATCCGCTTCATCGTCGTCATCGTCCGAACTGTCTGCCTCCTCGCTCCAGTCATCGTGACCCCAGCCCATCTTTTCCGCGACCGTGTCGATTCGCAGTGGATCACCTTTGGCGGCTTCGTAGAATTTGAGATAGCTGCGAACCGTGTCGTCTTGTTGGCGGAGATAGCGCTCCCAGTCGAATTCGTTCCACACCAGCTCGCTGCGGTCTTCCCAATCGCTCTCCTGACTACCGTCAGAATTGAAGTTGCTCATTCGTTGGGCCGAAACTGAGTGGGCGCTGGCACGAAACGCAAATATAATTCTGTCGTTAAACTTTGTGGTGTTTTGCGAGTTGAACCGCCCGGAGGGCCGCGGTTACCGTCTTGCTTTCTCGAATGTCTGACGTGCAACACGAAACAGTTTACTATACCGGTCACGTCCAAGGCGTGGGCTTCCGCTACATGACGCTACAAATCGCCAAGGAGTTCGAGGTAGCTGGCTTTGTGCGGAATTTGCCGGATGGTCGGGTGCAGCTGGAGGTCGAAGGAGCGCCGAGTGAGGTCGTCGCATTTTTGGTAGGCGTGGAAGAGCGGATGCACGGCTATGTGCGCAAGTCAGAGCGCAGTACGGCTAAACGTGCTCCGCACTTCAGCGGGTTTGCCATTAAATGAGCGCCATCTCATCCGAGTCGCCGGCGGTTGAGTTGTGCGGCCTCGTTAAAGATTTTTCGGTGGGACTGCGGGGTGTGAAATTGCGCGCCGTCGATCACCTCAATCTACGGGTGGAAGCAGGCCAGGTTTTCGGTCTGCTGGGCCCGAACGGTTCGGGGAAGAGCACGACGATCAAGATCATCCTTGGGTTGCTTGATCCGACGGCGGGTGAATGCCGGGTGTTCGGTGTGCCGGGCTCGCGGGTCGAGGCACGTCTCGACGTCGGCTACTTGCCGGAGTCGCCGTATTTTTACCGGCATTTGTCTGGGCGCGAATTGGTGCGGTTTTACGCACGCATTTGCGGACTGGGTGGGCCCAAACTATCGGCTCGGGTGGACGAAGTGATCGACGTGGTCGGTCTCACGGACGCGGCGGATCGACGCGTTGGCACGTATTCCAAGGGTATGCTGCAACGGATCGGGCTCGCGCAGGCGATCGTGCACGACCCACGGTTGGTGATTCTCGACGAGCCCACGGCGGGCGTCGATCCGGTTGGGGCCGCTGCCATCAGTGAGTTAATTTTGGAGCTGAAGGCACAGGGTAAGACGGTGCTGATCACCTCGCATCTGCTGGCCCAGATCGAGGATATCTGTGACCGCGTCGCGATTCTTGATCAGGGGAAACTGATGGTGGAAGGTTCGGTTTGCGATCTCGTGGGGCGCACGGACCGCCAGGCGTTGGTGGTGGAAAAGCTTTCGCCGAGTGATCTCGCTGATTTGACGACGTGGCTCGCTGCGCGTGGTCGGTCTCTCGAATCGGTTGAACAACCACGGGCTCGGCTCGACAAAATTTTCCTTGAGCAGGTCGGGCGAAACGCCCTGCACAATCCGGAGGGCAAACCATGATGAGGGTGCCGTTCTCATTTACGCGGACGTGGCTCATCGCGCGCAACACGCTGCTCGAAGCGTCGCGGCAGAAACTGTTGGGCTTTCTGCTGCTCTTGGCGCTCGGATTGGTGGCCGGTGCGCAATGGTTTCGTGACTTCAACTTTGGCGCGCCCGAGTTGAAATTTCTCGCCGATTTGGGCTTTGGCGCGATGGCTTTTTTCGGCGCGGCGTTGACCGTCACCGCGACGGCCCAGCTGTTTTTCAGTGAGCTGGAGAATCGCACGGCACTCACCTTGTTGGCCAAGCCGGTGTGGCGCGCCGAGTTCATTCTGGGGAAATATCTGGGGGTGGCTGCGGTGGCGGCAATTTTTTGTGGGCTACTCACCGCGCTGCTTACCGTGGTGTTGTGCGCGCGCGAGCATACCTTGATGGCCGACTTCAAAGAGGCGTTTCCGCAGGGGGCAACTTTGCGGGTCGTCGATCTGGCAGCGGCTGGGTTTTTACAGTGGCTGAAGCTCGCGGTGCTCGCGGCATTCACGCTCTTGGTTGCCAGTTTTTCCCAAACACAGCTCTACACCGTGGTGCACGGGTTTTTCGTGCTTGTGATTTGTCACCTGCAATACTTGGCGCAGGACGCGTCGGCACGAGGAGGATCGCTGGTGGCGCAGGTGATGGCGGCGCTGATCGGTTTACTGTTTCCGAATTTCCAGCTCTTTAATTTAGCCGAGGGCGTAGGGGCAGGTGTCGCGGTGCCGTGGGATCGGTTGGCGCACGTGACGGGCTACGCATTGGGCTATGTGGTGGCGGCGTATGGGCTGGCCGTTTACAGCTTTCGTAAACGTGAAATCTAGGCTGATAGCCATGCTTGTGGTGGTGGGCGGTCTAGCGCTAACGGGCGTGGTGATGCGCTGGATCGAGGCTCCGCTGTGGACTGCATTGCGCGCTGAGCAACCGGCGCTCAGACTCGACTCCGTCGGGGCTTCGGCGGGGCAGGGGGTCACCCTGGGTTTGCTCGGCGGATTTCGCGCAATCGTGGCGGACTTCACCTGGCTGCGTCTGCATGTAATTTGGGAGCAACGCGACTTACCCGCGACAGAGGGCCTGTTGCGACTCGTGTCAGCGATCGATCCGCGGCCACTTTATTTCTGGCTTAATGGTGCGCGAATTGTGGCGTTCGACATGACTGCTTGGCGTATAGCGGCCGGCGGGGGTTACGATGCGGTTCCACCGGCACAGCAGGAACGTATGGGGGCGGAACAGGCCCGCTTGGCGATTCGACGTTTGGACGATGCGATGGCTTATCATCCCGCGAGTGCGGTGCTGTGGATCGAGCGGGCAAATATTGAGCTTAATCGATTACACGACACAGCCGCAGCGGCAGCCAGCTACCGGCGGGCATGGGAGCAACCGGGTGCACCCGCTTACGCGGCCCGGTTACATGGTGAATTGTTAAGACGGCTGGGCCGTAAGGCCGAGGCGCTTGCATGGTTGATTCGACTCCATCCAGAACTGCCGACTGAAGATGAAGGAACGGAGACCGTGCTCGGCCGGATCCGGGAGCTAGAGCGCGAACTCAGTGTGCCGCTCATGCAATCCTACCGTCCCAAGACAGATTCGCCGGTGCGGTGAGTAAATATCAGATGAATCTTTGACAGCCACGGGCGGGTTAGCCTTTTTCGTCTGGTAAATTTCTCATCCTGATGTCCGTCGACTATCCGCTTCTTGTTCTGGCTATTGCCCTGCTTTGGTTTCCACGCCAATGGCTGCGCTGGGGCGCTGAGTTCAAAAGTCGGCCCAAGGGTCGATCGCGGCAAAACGACAATGAACCGTGGGATGTTCGCGAGGCCGGTGATCCGCGAATCAGCATCAAAACTGAGTTTTCCAAGTTCAGAAATTACGTTGATCTCCTCCGGGGGGCGGTCGGCAGTCTGGCGTTTTCCAGCGTCTTGGGACTTAGTCCTTGTATCCGAATCTCGTCGGTAACCGCCGTTGCAGTCGAGGGGGCTACCCCGCGAAATCTTGCCTATGCGGTACTGTTGATTCGCTTGGCTATCTTATTTGTGGGGCTTGTAGTGCAGACCGTTCGCTATAATAGAGGCAAGTTGACGCTCTATCCGCCAATTTTCTATTTGGCCGGCTTGACCGTGGGGATGTGTGATCTGTGGACGGCGTTGTTTGCGTTTGTGTTGATATGGACGGTAAACGGAATGTTCGGTGGCGCGCAAAGTTTCCTGACCGTTTATGCCGTAGTTATCGCGACGTTCGGTTATTTCCTGCCGACCCAAGGGTTAATCATGGTGATTATGGCGGCCGGATTTTGTTTTTTCCCGGTATTGTTCAGTTTGGCAGCCAGTCGACCACTCGTGATCTTCAGCCGGAAAGTGGCGAAAAGCGATTGATGACCGTGGTGGCGAGGCGCTCGCAGATTTGGTTTTCGGCCACGCGGCCAAGGACGTTGCCGGCGGCGGTGGCCCCGGTGCTGGTCGGTTCGGCGCTCGCCTGGCAGCAAGGGAAATTCGATTTGGCTGCGGCGAGTCTGTGCCTAGCGTTCGCGGTGTTGGTGCAAATCGGGACGAATTTCGCGAACGATTATTTTGATTTTATCAAGGGCGCTGATACCGCGGCGCGGGTGGGACCGCAACGTGCGGTGGCGGCGGGATTAGTCACACCTGCCACGATGAAAAGGGCGATGGGGCTTACCTTTGCTGCCGCGTTTTTGACGGGTCTCGGGTTAATTGCGTGGGGTGGGCCGTGGCTCATCGCGGTGGGCGTCGCGAGTATTCTTGGTGGTTTGGCCTACACTGGTGGTCCCTTTCCGCTCGGCTACAATGGGCTGGGTGACGTGTTCGTCTTTTTATTTTTTGGTCTCGTGGCGGTCGGCGTCACCTTTTTCGTGCAGGCCGGTCGCGTCACGGCGGACGTTTTGCTCGCGGCGATCCCCCTTGGGCTCCTGGCGGCGAATATCCTAGTTGTGAATAATTATCGCGACATGGAGACCGATGCGGTTGCCGGCAAACGGACGTTGGTGGTGCGTTTTGGACGCGGCTTTGCCCGTGGACAGTTTGCGCTCTCTCTGATGATTGCGCTGGTTGTGCCGCTGGTTTTCTTGGCGCGTGGTCATCGGTCCACGTGTCTCCTGCCCCTCGCGATTGCGCCGGTGGCTTGGAGACATTTCGCACGGTTGCGGGACAGTAAAACGCCCAGCGAGCTGATTGCTCTACTGGGCGATACCGGTAAACTGCTGGCGATCTACGCGGTTTTGTTTTCCGCGGGCGCCGTGTTCGAACGGGTTGGTTAGACGTGGGCCGAGACTTTGGCCTTGAGGGCGGCTTTCGGCATCATACCGACAAGCGTCTCGGCCACTTTGCCGCCTTTGAACAAGATCATGGTCGGGATTGCGCGGACGCCATACTCGACCGCGATCGCGTCATTTTCGTCGATGTTGACCTTCACGATCTTCAATTTGCCGTCCAGCTCCGTGGCCAACTCTTCCAGAATCGGCGCGATTGCTTTGCACGGGCCACACCATGGTGCCCAAAAATCTACAAGGACGGGCGTAGTGGCCGCGGTGATGGCGGGCTTGAATGTGTCGGTGGTCAGGTTGGCGATTTTTTCGGACATGGTGATTTAGAGATCGAGGAACAACAGAGCGGTAAAGAGCAAAGATGCAACCGCCGCAACACCGCACAGTCCGACGAGCCACGAGGGCGGTTCGGTCGTTGCTCGTTCGTTGGCGGGGTCCGCTGGGCGGATGGACGGAGATAGCAGGGCGGACACGGGACTCAACGAGGGGTGGATTTGTGGAGGATCTCCGCGAGCTCATCCGGCTCAACTTGGTGGAGTTGCTTTCGGCGCGATTTCAGCTCCTCAAACGTCTTCATCGCTGTTTCGGTCATGCGGCCGTGGGTTTCGTCGGAGCCGCCAACGATTGCGAACTGCTCGCCGGTCGTAATGCGCTTGTGGCCGTCTTCGTGGTCGAGGCCGACACCGAGCAGGGCGGCCCGCGGGGCAGGTTTCTTCTTCTTCTTTTTGCTCACGCAATCACGCTGTTTGCCAACACGGGAGTTTCAAGCGGGTTTTCTTCAACGGCCTCCACTACGATATCCGCGAAGGCTTCGTGTTGCCGGATGCGCAATTTCTTCAGGCGAGTTAGCTCGAGCATCGCGAGAAACGTCGCGACCAATCGCCGCAACGTGACGCCTTCGGGAAACAGGTGGGAAAATACGAAAGATTTTTCGGTGCGGGTCCGGTTGAGTAACCACTCCATTTGATCGGAAACCGTCGTCTGTTCATCGTGAATTTCGCCGACGACGAGTTTTTCGGCGAGGCGGCGGAGCACCAGATTGAACGCGTGCCAGAGTTCGATGCGGTCGACGCCTTTCAAGGGGCGTTCACCTTCGGCCAGCGAAAGATCGGAGACGAAGCGGGCCATCAGATTCTGCCTCGTGACGGCCATTTCATTCAGTTGCACCGCGGCTTCCTTGAATTTCTTGTATTGCAGGAGCTGGTGGACGAGCTCCCACCGGGGGTCCATTTCCTCTTCATCCATGTTCGAGTCGACGGCGTGCAGGCCCTTCGGGAGCAGCAGACGGCTTTTGATTTCCATCAGCGTCGCGGCCATCACGAAAAACTCGCCGGCGACATCCAAGTCGAGACGTTGCATCGCCTTCAGTGCGTCGATGAATTGACGGGTGACTGACTCGATGGGGATGTCGTAAATATCTAGCTCGCTCTTGCGGATCAGGAAAAGCAACAGATCCAACGGGCCTTCGAAGACCTGAAGTTTGATGCGATAGTCGGATTCGTTGGCCACAGTCGGGGGATGGTTGCGGGGCGATCGGGAGCGGCAAGGGAAAAGTCGGCCGCCGACCTGATCGCGCGTCAGATCCCGTTGGCTAACGTTGCCGCATGGGGAATGGCGCGATCGTGCGACCGGTGTGGTGGCGCCAGAACCAACGGGCCATGGCAGGGAGCAGTACGATGGCTGCGACCATGTTGACCAAAAACATGAACGTCAGCAGCAGCCCCATGTCGGCTTGGAACTTCAGATTGGAGAAAAGCCAGGTGCTGACGCCGATCGCGAGCGTGAGGCCGGTGAATACCACGGCTGTGCCGGTGTCCTTGAATGCTTCGAACATGGCTTCTTCGAAATACTCGCCGTCTTTGAGTCCCGCGAGTAGCCGGGCGAATAGATAGATGCCGTAGTCGACGCCAATGCCAACCCCGAGGGCGACAACGGGTAGGGTGGACGTTTTCAGGCCAATGCCGAACCACACCATGACGACGTAGGCGAGGTAGCTCACGATAGCGAGGGGCACGACAATGCAGAGCGTGGCGCGGAGGGAGCGAAACGTCAGCAGGCACAAGCCGATCACAGACCCGAAGACCCAATGCAAAATCGGGCGTTCGGCTGCGGCAACGACTTCGTTCGTGGCGGCCATCACACCGGCGTTGCCACTAGCGAGGAGAAATTTGGCCTTGGGTGAGGGGTTGGTTTCGGCGAAGGCCGTGACGGCATCCGTCACGGCGCGCAATGTCTCGGCGCGATGGTCCACGAGAAAAATCATGATCGGCATCGCGCTGGCGTCGCGATTCAGGAGTCCGGTGGCGGTCTCAATCGGAGAGACGGCCTGCGCGAGTGCTTGTGGGTCGCGAGGGAGGATACGCCATTTCAGTGAGCCTTCGCTGTAGCCGGAATTGACGATCTTCGCCATCGCAGGAACGGAGACGACGGACTGCACTCCCGGGACTTGGCGAATGTGGCCCTCGAAGCGATCCATGAGCGAGACGACCTCGTAGTCGACCGATCCGTTGGGGGCGGTCTCGACGATCACGGAAAGAACATCCACCCCGATCGAAAATTTATCGGTGATGATGCGAGAATCGGTATTGTAGCGGGAGTTTTGCCGCAGCTCAGGGACGCCGGCTGCGGTATCACCGATGCGGACCTGCCCGGCTTTCCATTCGCCCCACACGCCGAGTCCAACGCAGACTACGATGATGACCATTGAAGGGACGGGCTTCATCCCTTTGGCGAGGCGCTCCCAAAAAACGTCCGTCTTGGCCCGGCGGCTCGCCACCCACTGCGCGTAGGACTTCGGGAGCCGCAGGTAGGATAGAATGATGGGGAGTAAAAAGAAATTGGTGATGATAATGACGGCCACCCCGAAGCTGGCGGTGATGGCGAGTTCATGGATGATCGGGATCTTAATCACCATCATAGTAATGAATCCGACGGTATCGGTCATCAGCGCGACGACGCCGGGAACGATTAACCGCATAAAAGCGAGTCGGGCGGCGGTGGGGCCGTCGTGGCCGGCGAACACTTCGTTGCGAAACGTGCAGATTTTTTGGACGCCGTGGCTTACGCCGATCGCGAAGACGAGAAATGGGACAAGAATAGAGAATGGATCGATGCCGTAGCCGAGGGCGGTGAGGCCGCCGAGTTGCCACACAACCGCGACGAGGGAGCAAAGCACCGGGGCCGCTGCGAGCTTCCAACGGCCGGCGTATTTCCAGACCAAGAGGGCCGTAATGACGATTGAAACCGCGAATAAGACGAGGACGCCCCGGGCGCCATCGCTGATGTCGCCGATGATTTTTGCGAAGCCGATGATCCGCACGTCGATGGCTCCTTTGCTTTCGGCCTCAATCCGGCCACGAATTCCCTCGAGGGTGGTGGCGACGCGGACGTAGTCGACTTTCTCCCCGGTGATCGGATCAATCTCAATCAACTGGGCGCTGATAATTGCGCCGGTGAAATCGTTTGCGACCAATTGCCCGAGTTTGCCGGACTTTAGAATGTTTTCGCGAACCTTGCCGAAATTTTCCGGGGTCGGCGTGAAATCTGCCGGAATCACATTGCCGCCGGAAAAACCGTCTTCCACGACCTCGATGTAGCGAACGTTGGGAGTGAAGAGTGATTGAACTTGGGCGCGGTCGATTGCCTTGATCGCAGCGACTTCGTCGGTGGCCTGTTTTAGTTGGGCGAAAAAATCTCTGGTGAAAATATTGCCATCTTTGGCCATGAGCGCGACGAGCACACGATTGGCTCCGCCGAACTCGCTTTGGTATTTGGTGAAGGTGCGGATGTAGGGGTGGTCAGTCGGAAGCGACTTGTTGAAACTTGCGTCGACGCGGAGCCGGGAGGCGAAGATCGCCATGACGCCGGTGAGCAGGGCAAAGCCGATGACGAGCGGCGTGCGGTAACGGAAAATCCAGTTGGAGATTTTTTCGACCATGGTGTCCGGGCAGGGCTCAATTGGGCGCGGCCAACAAGGTGGCCCCGGTTTCGCCAAGCGCGAGGATGCGGCCGTCGGGCGTCTCGATCATCTCAGCGACGGCGGTCGTCAGCGATGTTTCCCAGCGCACAAGCGTCTTCCCGTAGTCGCGACTGACTAGGAGGACGCGCGGGTGACCGGCAAAAACCAAGAAATTACTTTTTAGACGCAGTGACGCGGCAAGCAGCACGAGTTGGGAGGTCGCGATCGGCGTCCAGTGCGCTCCATCGTCAATCGAGCGGAACACGTGGCCACGGAGTCCGTGGGCGACCAAGGTTCGCTTGTCGAGCGGCAGGATGCCGTAAAATGAACCTTCGTAGGAGGCGGGGATGCGCGTCCACGTGACACCGCGATCTACTGAGCGGAGCAAAGTGCCGTGTTCGCCGGCCAAGTAGAGTGTGCCTTCGGGGCCGCGGCTGAGGCGGTTGAAATGGTAGTCCGCTTCGATGATTTTCCGCCGCACCCACTTTTTTCCACCATCGTCCGAGGACGCGAAGAGGCCGTAGGCACCCACGGCGATCACGTGCTGATCATCAAGCGCAATGACGTCGAGAAAGGAGTCTGTGAGGTTCTCGCCCTGCCACTGTTTTTGCCACGTTCGGCCGGCATCGGCGGAGGTTAGAATCAGCGCGTCGTGCCCGACGGCCCAGCCGTGCATGGCGTCTGGCGCAAAGGTTACCCCGGTCAGCGTAGCGGTGGGGAGCGACGAAGCGGTTTGCCAGGTGCGGGCGTTGTCGGAGGAGCGGAAGATGGCTCCGCGTTCGCCGACCGCAACGATGTCGGGACCGACGACCGCTGCGTCGAGCAGCAGGATCCGGGGGACGGCGTCGGCGGCGCGGGTGGTGGCAATTGAAAACAAAAACGCAGCGACCAGCGCTGCGCATGGGCAGGAGCGGCGGGAGGGAGGCGCCGCAGAAGCTGAGACGTGAAGCGACATGGGTTCGGCGGAGCGACCGCCGCTACGGATTCAACGGCGGCTTAGCGCACGCCATCGCGGCGGAGTGACTCTGGGCCGAAATCGGCGGGAGTGCGCTTCAGATTAAAATCATACATCGAGTTTTCGTTATCGAGGCCGAGCGCGAGGTAGCGACCGTTTTGGAGATCGGCGATGACTTCGAGTGTCGTCCAGAAAGTCTGCGCATCGTAGTAATTGATGCAGTGAGCCTCGGCGACCCGCCAGAGCGCGCCACGGGCGTCGTAGTGATCGGCGGCCAGAATCTGCCAGCTGTCCTCGTCGATATAGAATGTCCGGCGGGCGTAGAGGTGGGAAGTGCCGGGCTTGAGGGTAGCGTCGAGGACCCAGACGCGGTGCAGCTCGTAGCGGGCGAGATCTTGATTGATGTGTCCGGGCTTCAGGATGTCGGAATTTTTCAGCTTATCGCTGTGCAGTTTATAGGAATTGTAGGGCACGAGCATTTCTTTCTTCCCAACGAGCTTCCATTCGTAGCGGTCGGGGGCACCGTTAAACATGTCGAATTGGTCGCTGGTGCGCTGGCCGTCCGCTGCGGTGCCGGGATTGTCGTAGGCAACGTTGGGGGCGCGGGTGACGCGTCGTCGGCCGGCGTTATAGACCCAGGCGCGGCGCGGCTCCTTGATTTGATCCATGGTTTCCTGTGCCAGGAGAATGGTCCCGGCGAGGCGAGCCGGGGCGACGACGGCTTGTTTGAAAAAAATCAGGGTGTTTTCCTTGTCGAGTTCGGCGGCGGTGATGTCGCTGCGGGTGTAGTTGAAAAGAAATTCATCCTCGAACTTCACCAGTTGGTAGCCGCCGCCGCGTTCAACCGCAGCTTGATCGATGTGGCGCGAAGCGGCGACGCCGCGGAAGCGCGTGAGGTGGTTCCAGAGGACTTCCAGGCCATTGGCAGGAATGGGAAACGGCACGCCGACAATGGCGCCGCTGATGCCGTTGCCGTTGGCGACGAGGCGCGCACTCGTGGCGTTTTGGCGCGTAGCATCGTAGACGCGCTGCGGGTTGGACGCGCTGCGTCTCGTCGGGTAGACGATGAGTTTGTAGTCTGGATAGGCCTTCAGGAGCGCCACTGCGCCGGCGGTGAGCTTGCCGTCGGATTGGGCGGCCGTGGCGGGTGTTACGGTATAGAGCGGCTGGTCGGCGGCAAAGGGGTCGGGATGATGGTCGCCGACTTTGTAGCCGGCGGGAGGGGTGAGAATACCCCCGTTCCACATCGGGATGGTGCCTTCGGCGTTGCCGGCGGTCTCGGCGCCGAGGGGCGTGAGGGTTTGGCCGAGGCGCGAGGCCTCGGCTTCGGTGACGGCAGCATGCGTGAGTGAGGCGAGCGACAAAAGGGCGACGATCGCGGTAGCGTGGCGGAGAGTGGATTTCATGACTGAGATGAAAAAATGGGATGGTGGGTGATCGCGCAGTCGGAGGGGGGATTCGAGCGGGACGTGAGCGTTGGTTAGAAGGAATATTTCACCGTAGTGGCGAAATAATCGCGGTCGTTCAGCAGGTTGAAGCGACTGGCACCATAAAAGTTAACGTAGCGCATTTCGAACGACCAAGCGTTGCGATAGGTGAATTCGACCGAGACATTGATGCTCTTGCGGTGCTGGATGTAATTGCCGAGTGGCAGGGGCGTGTTGCCGCGGACGTCGTGCGTAAAGGCGAGAGCGGGTTGCATGTTCACGTTCGGAAACACGTTGTTGTAATCGAGGCGGCCGAGCACTTGGTAGCCCCAGGAGAATTTGTCGGCGAAGGCGCCGTTGGGCGTCGCAGGAATCGTGGGGAAGCCGGTTGCGGTCATCACTGCGGCGCTCGCGCTGCTGAAGGTGCCAGGGCCGTCGTAGCGCAAGGTATCCTTGGACGGGAGATTTGCCCAGACGCCGCCGACCTCTCCCAAGAGAGTGAATTGTTGCGCGCCGAAGGTCGGACCGAAAACCTTGGTCAGCGTGGTCTGCGCGGTCCACACGCCGTGGCGTCGGTAGCCAGGGAGCTCGAGATTGTAGCGGCCAAGATAATTACCGATCTGATTGTTCGGGCCGAATGTGCTGCTGAGGGAGGAGAGGGTGGCGTAAAGCAACTCTACATCGTCCACTTGGAGGGGAGTGTCTTTCTTGTAGGCCACTTCGCCCTGCCACGAGATGCCGCTCTTGCCGAGTGACGTGTTGAAGCTGGTGCCGAGGAGCGTGAGGTTTTCCGGGTATTCCGTGAAGTAGCGACCGGTGGCGGCGGCGGTGAGGAGGCCGATTTTGCCCGCACCGGCGACGATCGCCTGGGCGCTGGGCAAAAAGGGTGTCAGGCCCAGCGGCGTGAGCGCGCCGGCCGGCACGGCACCGAAAGAGACGCCGAGGAGCGTGCTAATTGCGGTCGGAACTGCAGCGGCGGGCACGCCGTTCGCGACGAGTGCCGGCGCGAGGCTGGTCGTGGCGAGGCTGCCCGCCGTCGCTTGCACGAACGCTGCGCTGATTGGCGCGGTTGGAGTCCGCGCGCTCAGCAAGGGGGACCGGCTATGATAGCGGGCGAAATAGAATCCAAACTCGGTGTTGTTCAGGCCGGAAGCGAGCACGCGGGTGGCGACACCGTATTGGTTAAAATTCGAGCCATCGCGATCTTTGTCCCGGGGAATCACGCCGAGGGTTCCGTTGTCCGGCAGGGTGCCGAAACCGAGGAGGACGTTGCTGCCGCCGCGCGTAGCAAAGTCGTTGGTCGAAAAGTAGGTGCCGGCGGGTTCGAGTTCATTGCGCCGAAATTCCAGGAGCCAAAACGGTTCGATCGTCACGTGCTTGGTCACGCCAATGGAGGCCTTGACCATGTTGACGGGGAGGAGGGCTTCCTTCAGCTCAGCGCCGGGGGTGCGTAGCTTCGAAAGATCGGCGGAGTTTACGATGTTGATGCCATTCGGGATGAAGGTGCTCTCGCCCAGGCTTAATACTTGCCGACCGATCCGCACATCGACCGGAATGCCGGCGCCGAGGCTGAGTTTCGCCTTCGCATACATGTCGAGAAACTCGGCTCCGCGGACGACGCGGTCCTTGGCCTGGTCGGAAAGCTTGGTGCGAAGGGTGTCGTCGCTCTTGAGGTCGGAAAACCAGTAGCCGCGCACGAGGGCTCCGAAATTGCCATATTTGAGCTCAAGGTCATGCGAGCCTTTGAAGAGCTCTGAAACCCAGCCTTTGCCGTAATTCAAATTGCCGTCGTCGGTGTTGACGGAGTTCAGGAGCCCGGGGACGCCAGCAAAACTATTGGTGGTGCCGTAATTCGTAGTGCGTGGATCCTGGAGGCGGTAAAGCGCACCAAAGGAAATCGTCGAGTCAAAGCTGCCTGTAAGGCCGCCGTTGGAGAACTGAATCGCGTGCGCGGTCGGTGCGACCCAGAACATCGCAAGGCTCGTGACAAGCGCGGTGCGCGAGAGCGCAGAGTAAACGGAGGCGGGGACGTAGTCTTTCATAAGGGTTTTTGAACGGTAGACCTCGTGTTAAAAACGCAGGTAGACGGGAGGGTTAAGATTCCGAGAACACGGAGTTTGGGTCGCGAAAGGAAACGAGCGCGTTTCGCTCGGAGCAAGAGTGAATATGGCGCGGAAATTGGGCGTGAAGTCGCGCGATGCAAACGAAAGAAGCGATTCGCGCTTTGACGTGCCGCGCAAATCCGCAACCGTGCGCGTTCGATCATGCAGGCCGCGACCCACATTCACGTCAAAGGCGCGCGCGAGCACAACTTGAAGAACCTCGAGTTGCGCCTTCCGCGCGGCAAGCTCGTGGTTATCACGGGACCGAGCGGTTCGGGTAAGTCGTCGCTCGCCTTCGATACGATTTACGCGGAGGGCTACCGCAAATACATGGAGTCGCTCAGTGCGCAGGCGCGGCAGGTGCTTGACCAACTCAAGCGGCCCGACGTCGATTTCATCCACGGGCTTTCGCCGGTGCTCGCCATCGAGCAGCGCACGGGAGCGGGTGGCCCGCGCAGCACGATTGCGACGGCGACGGAGATCGCGGACTACGCGCAGCTGCTGTGGGCCTTGGTCGGGGAACAACGCTGCCCGAAAGATCAGGGCCGTGTCGTGCAGCGTTCACTCGATGATAACGTGCAGCGGATTCTCACGGAGTGCGCGGGAGAACGGGTGATGCTGCTCGCGCCCTTCATGCGGGCGAAGCCGAGCGTGCTGCGGGACGAATTGCCGCGGCTGCGTCAGCGGGGATTTCAGCGCGTGCGGCTGAATGGCGAGGTGAAAAATCTGGATGAGGAGAAACTCATGCCGGCCGGGGTCGGGGTGAAGGAAATCACGGTTGAGTTGGTGGTCGACCGGCTCGTCGCGAGTGCGGACCAGCGGTCGCGCTTGGCGGATTCGCTCGAGCTGGCGTTTCGGGAGGGCAAGGACCGGGCGATGGTGTTGGCGCAGAAAAACGCCGAAGCGCCGTGGCGGGAGTTTTCGCTCAGTCAGTCGCTCGCGTGCGAGGTGTGTGGTGACGTGTTTGAGAAGCTCACGCCGAAGCATTTTTCGTTTTCCAGCCGGGAGGGCGCCTGCCCGACGTGCGATGGATTGGGGCGCAAGCTGCGTTTCTCGCCCGAGTTGGTCATCGCCGATCCGGAAAAAAGCGTGCGCGAGGGTGCGATCAAGCCGTGGCGCATCGGCGGGAAAAATTTGATCATGAAGCACAATTCGCTGATCAAGCAGCTCGCGGAACAGCTGCCCTTCGATGCGGATGTGCCGTGGAAGGATCTGCCGGCGGCGACGTGCGAGGCGCTTTTGTTCGGGGCGGGCGAGCGCCAGTTTGCGATCAAGCTCCGGCGCATGCGCGAGGCAAAGGCGCAGACGTTTCCCGGGGTGATCGCGGATTTGGAGCACAGTTGGCGGCACACGGACAGCGAAGGATTTCAGGCGCGGCTCACGACGTTCATGATCGCGGGTGAGTGTCCCGAGTGTCACGGCTCGCGGCTCAATGCCCGGAGTGGCGCGGTGCGGTGCGGCGGGAAATCGTTTCCGGAATTCATGCGGCTCGACGTCGGTGAATCGGAAAAATTTGCCCGCGAGCTGGTCGCCGCGCACGGGCCGGACGACGCGGTGCGGGATGTCGTGACGGGCATCGAGCAGCGGCTGCATTTTCTCCTCGAAACGGGCCTCGGCTACCTGACGCTCGATCGCGATTACGCCACGCTGTCCGGAGGTGAGGCGCAGCGGGTGCGGCTCGCGACGCAACTCGGGATGGGACTCATCGGTGTGATCTACGTGCTGGATGAACCGAGCATCGGCTTGCATCCGCACGACAATCAAAAACTCCTCGATACGCTCGTGGCGCTGCGCGACCGGGGGAACACGGTGCTCGTGGTCGAACACGACGAAGATACGATGCGGTTGGCGGATGAGATCGTCGAGTTGGGGCCGGAAGCCGGGGTCGAGGGCGGGCGGTTGTTGTTTCAGGGGACGCCAAGCGCGTGCGCGGCGCTGTCGATCAAACAGTCGCGCACGGGGCCTTATCTTTCCCGTTTGCTGGCGGTCACGCGCGAGGCGAAAGCCAAGGTCCCCGACGGCGCGTGGCTCACGGTGCGCGAGGCGCGGGCGAATAATCTCCGCGGCATCGATGCGAAATTTCCTGTGGGGCTGTTAACGTGCGTCACCGGAGTGAGCGGCTCCGGCAAGAGCACGTTGGTGAATGACGTTTTGGCGGCAGCGGCCGCACGAAAACTGAATGGCGCGAAAACGATTCCCGGGAAACACCGGCACATCGAGAACCTCGATTTCTTCGAGAAGCTGGTGCAAGTCGACCAAGAGCCGATCGGGCGGAGTCCGCGTTCGAATCCCGCGACGTATGTGGATTTGCTCACGCTGTTGCGCGACCTCTATGCGCAGGTGCCGCTGGCGAAAGTGCGTGGCTACAAGGCGAGCCGATTTTCGTTTAACGTGCGGGGCGGGCGGTGCGAACGCTGTCAGGGTGACGGCGCCATCAAGCTGGACATGCAGTTCATGGCGGATGCTTACGCGCCGTGTCCGAGCTGTGCGGGGCGCCGGTATAATCGCGAGACGTTGGAGATTTTGTTTCACGGGAAATCCATCGCGGATGTGCTCGATCTGACGGTGCGCGAGGCGATCGTTCTCTTCCGGAACATCCCGCGCGTGATGGACAAACTCGCGACGCTCGATGCGGTCGGGCTCGGCTATCTCACGCTTGGCCAGTCGGCCACAACGCTGTCCGGAGGAGAGGCCCAGCGCATCAAGCTCTCGCTGGAGCTGAGTAAACGCCAGCAGGGCGCGACGCTCTACATCCTCGATGAGCCGACGACGGGCCTGCATTGGGTGGACATCCAGAAGTTGATGGACCTGCTTTTCAAACTGCGCGACCAGGGCAACACCGTGATCGTGATCGAGCACAACCTCGACGTGATCAACCTCGCCGACTGGTTGATCGATCTCGGGCCGGGCGGAGGCCGCGAGGGGGGAGAGTTGATTTACGCGGGGCCCCGAGCGGAAATTGAAGCGGTGGCGCGTTCGCTGACGGGGATCGCGTTGAAGCGCTGGCGCACGGCGACGTAGGGGCGGCGGGGTGATGGGTGATGGTAGACCCGGCCGGTGGCCGGGTTTTGCCTTGAAAATGGGAAGCCCGGTCGGCGCCCGGGCCTACAACGGACCGGTCCGGTTACGCTGCTGGTTTTTTCTCGGCGATCCCGACGGCGAGCATCATGAGCGCGCCGCCGATGAAGAGCCGTGGGAGGTCGGCGGATTCGCGGAAGACGACGATGGATACGATCACGGCGAGGGGGATTTTGGCGTTGTTCATCGCGGCGAGCGTGCCGGCGGTGACGCGGGTCGCGCCGAGGTTCCAGAGAAAGAAACCGAAGCCGGAGGCAAACACGCCGAGGTAGAGCAGGACGAGGAGTTGGGGCGTTTTCAGGTCGACGGTGATGGCGCGCGTGAAGGTGGCGGCAAGGGCGACGACGAAGGCGCCAGCGTAGAGGAGCGCAAAGACGTCGCGGTCGCGGAGGGCGGGCTGTTGCGCGCGGAGGCGGCGGTAGAGGATTTGGCCGAGGGCGAAGGCGAGGTTGGAGAGTTGGATCAGGATGACGCCGGTAAACGTGCCGGCGGTCGGGACAGTTTTTACGACGATGGCGGCCCCGCCGAGGACGGCGAGGAACGCGGCGAGGAGCGCGCGGACGCGAAGCGTGCGGTCGAAAGCGTCGGCGAGAAGAGTGACGAAGATCGGAGTCGTGAGGGTGAGGACGGCGACTTCGTGTGCGGCGAGGAAACGGAAACTCTCGTTGTAGGCGAGATACATGAGGCCGAACTGCACGGCACCGATGCCGGCGAGCGCGAGGGCGGTGCGTGGGGCGAGTCCCCGGAGGCGCAGGAACGGAAGGAAGACGACCAGCGCGAGGCCGAGGCGGGTGGCGGAGAGAAAGGTGCCGTCGATGCCGCCGCCGGAGAGGTGCTTGATGAGGCCGAAGGAGAAGGCCCAGAGAAGCGAGACGAGGAGGAGGAGGGGCATGGCTGACTATTACTACTTGGCGCGGCGGTCTTCGTTGTCCGGTTCCCATTTCGTTTGTAGTCGAATCGAATCCATCAGCGCTTGAATCATCCAAAACTCAATGGGTGCAGAATGGCCATGGCTCGACTCTGTAACGGTTTTTGACGTCCACGATGAAATCGCCGTCACGGTCTGAGTAGCGGTATCTGTGCCTCCACTTCTATAGGTGCCTTTCATTTCGCTGAATCCAAGCCGTTCCAGTGCATAGCAAATTCTGGCGAAATCGGTGAGGTAGAGCTTTCCCTTTAATCGCCTGCTTTGAGGTTTTCCTTCCCACAGTTCGATCCGAGCCTCTCCTGTTGCTGCAATCTCGAAACGATAGCTAGGCGACGAGCTGAGCGGGATCATATTCTTAAAAATTATCGTTTGATATGGAAGTTTCTCGCGGAACTCCTCCTCTTTGTCGGGCGTGAAACCCTGAAGAAATAGGAATTTGTAGGGTTCGGCGACCAAGTCAGCTTCCTTTGAATTGAACATGCGATTTTGAGTTTTATCGGAAGGCTTGGTGCAGCCGTTAACGAATAACAATGCGGTGATCGTAACCAATCGTCGGTGATGTGTTTTCATACCCGGAAAATCGCCCCGAGCTTCTTCCCCAGCAGCAGGCTCATGCCGACGATCGTCACGCCGAGGAAAACCATCGCCCAGACGCCGAGGGCGCTGGCGAGGAACTTGCCGTCGCCGAGGAACTGGAAGAGTTCCATGATCGCTTTTGTGATCGGGTAGTAGAGCTGTTTTTGCGCGAGGATGAGGGAGTCGCTCACTTCCAGCATCGCGAAGGCGAAGGCGAGGAGCCCGCCGGCGATGAGGTTGGCGGAGATCAAGGGGAGGGTGATTTTGATGAGTGACTTCAGCGGAGGGCAGCCGAGGTTTTGCGCGGCTTCTTCAAGCGTCTCGCTCGTCTGTTGAAAGCCGGCGACCGCAGAGCGCACGACGTAGGGGAGGCGACGAACGGAGTAGGCGATGATGAGGAGAATGGTGGGATCGCGGACGGGGTTGAGGAACGAGAAGAATTTTCCCTCCTGTGCCATCGCGAGGTAACCGAAGGCGAGGACAAGGCCCGGGACGGCGAGCGGAAGCATCGCGAGGACGTCGAGGATCTGGCGGCCGGCAATTTTTGAGCGGACGACGACGTAGGCGATGGCAATGCCGAGGATGAGATCGATGAGCGTGGCGAGGCTCGCGAACTTCAGGCTGTTGGCGATCGCCGGGACAGTGAGGTCGTGGCCCAGGGCGAGGGTGAAGTTGTCGAGGGTGTAGTTCTGCGGGAGGACGGTGCCATACCAGTCACGCGAGAAAGCGACGAGCACCACGCCGAGGTGGGGGAGCACGGCGACGAAGGTGACGCTGGCGAAGAGGGCGGTGCAGGCCCAGGCGGTCGCGCGAGGCAAGGTGCGGGGGCCGCCGGAGCTGGTGGCCTTGGCCATCATCGCATGGCCGGCGCGGCCGAAGAGGCCTTTGCCGATGGCGTAGAGCGCGACGGAGGCGGCGAGCATCACGGCGACGAGGGCGTAGGGGAACGGGTTGCCGCCGATATCTTTGAGGCCGTAGAAAATCTGGACACTCGTGACGTGCGGGTAATCGAAGACGAGCGGAGTGCCGAGTTCGGTGAACGCCCAGATGAAGACGATAGTGCCGCCGGCGAAGAGGCCGGGCATAATGAGAGGGAGTGTGATTTTGCGGAAGCGGCGGAAGCCGGTGCAGCCCAGATTTTGCGCTGCTTCCTCCATGGCGGGATCGACGTTCGCGAGGGCGGCAACGGCGTTGAGGTAAATGATCGGGTAGAGCGAAAGTGCTTCGACGAGGGCGATGCCCCAGAATTGATTGGCGGCAAACCAATCGATGGTGGCGGTGGGGGCGAGCAGGCCGAGGTGGTGGAGGAGGGCGTTAAGCGCACCATACTGGCCGAAAATTTGCTTGATGCCGATGGCGCCGACGAAGGGCGGCAGAATCATCGGGATCAGGACGAGGGAGCCGAGGAGGCCTTTGAACGGAAAAACAAAACGGTCGGTGACAATCGCGAGGGGCAGGGCGATCAGGAGGGCGAGCGTGGTCGCGGCGCAGGCGAGGAAAAAGGAGTTGCGCAGGCCGCCGAGGTAAATGGGGTCGACGAGAAGGGCAGTGAGGTAGGCGAAGGTGAGGTGGCCGTCGGCGTCGATGAAGCCGCCTCGGAGGATTTGGAAAATCGGCCAAAGAAAAAACGCGGCGAAAAATGCAGCGGTGAGAGCAAACACGAGTCGCGCAAACGACGTGGACATCGGGGCGCAGTGTGCGAGCCGAGGGCGCGGGCGGGCAAGGGGGAACTTGTTTTGAGGGTGGTCGTTTTGGCTGGCTGCACGCGGCGGATAGGCCGAACACTGTGCGACTACCCGATGAAGCTTGCCTCAATTCTTGTGTTGTTCGCCGCAGTCGCCGCTCCTCTGACGGCTCAGGTCACGGAGACGCCTGATACCATCGCGCCGGGAAAATTCTTCATGCGCATGGAGGCGATCTCGGTCGGCCTCAACCGTGATACGACTATGCCGAATTCGTTTACCGCGCTCGGTTTGGCGACGACGGTGTTGTCGACGGGCATCACGCAAAACGTCGACGCCCAAGTCGGGCTGCAATTTTTCGCGCGGCAGAAATATCAGTTTCGCGGGAAAAATACGACGCACTCGGGGCTCGGCGATGTGACGTTGCGTTCGAAGTGGACGTTTTGGCGGGACACGCAACAGGGAGCGGCGGCGGCGGTGATTCCCTATGTCAAGGTTCCGACGAGCACCGGCGGAGTGGGCAACGACCACTACGAAGGCGGAGTCATCGTTCCTTGGGCGATGTCACTGGGCACTGGGACCGTGGCGGGGGCGATGGCTTCGTGGGATATTATCCGCAACGACGCCAATGACGGCTACGATTCCCGGTGGTTGACGACGGGGTTTGTGCGCCAGCACATCGTCGGACCCTTTGCGGCGTATGCGGAGGCGACGCTCGGAGTTTCGTCGGCGACTTCGTCGAGCTTCACCGGCGGGCTGGGGACTGGTGCGACGTGGGATTTTTCGAAGACCCTGCAGTTTGACTACGGAGTGAGTCGTGGACTGGGCAACCGCGCGACGGATTGGGTGCACGCGTTGCGGCTGCGGTGGGCGTTTTAACAGGGACGGCACGCCGACGAGCGGCGGCCCTACGGTCGGGTGGGCTGCACGAGGATCTTGCCGGCGGCGGCGAGGCTGAGGGCGAGCGGTCGGCCGGTGTTTTTTTTCGCGGTGACGAGGCCGGAGGCGAGGTTGCGCTCGGTCACGCGGACGGATTCGCCGGGGAGCAGGCCGTTTTGCCCGGCGAATTGGAGGAAGTCGGCCGACTGGTCGGTGATGCGCACAACGCGCAGAGCCTTTTCTACGACGCAGGTGGCGAGGGTGGCGTAGACCTGGGAGTCGAGCTTGCCCTGCCGGCTCGGGATTGGGTCGCCGTGGGGATCGGTCTCGGGGTGGCCGAGGAGGGCGTCGAGGCGGTCGAGCACTTCGTCGGAGATGGCGTGTTCGAGCTGCTCGGCCTCGGTGTCGACGGCGGCCCAGTCCATCTTGAGGACATTGACGAGGAAGCATTCGACGAGGCGGTGCTTACGGAGGACATTGAGCGCCACGCGGCGGCCTTCAGGGGTGAGGCGGACGCCCTGCCGCGGGCGGTGTTCGACGTGGCCGGAATCGGCGAGGGCTTTCACCATGGTGGTCACCGTGCCCGGCACGACGGCGAGGGCTTCGGCAAGCGCGCCCATCGGCACGAGCTCCTCGCCGCCCTCGGAGAGCAGCAGCATGTGCTTCAGGTAATTTTCAACGGTGCTCGTGGCCATCGGCGGTTCGTAGCGATTAAGCTATTTGAGGCAATCAAAGTTTTATTTTGACTAATCAAAATAGCTAACCACAACTACCCGCATAGTGCTGCCTTCCCCGATGAAATTCGTCCTTTTGCCCGTAGCTGCTCTGGGTTTGATCGGTGCCACGCTTCAGGCGGCAGCGCCCGCTCCAGCGGAGCAGGCCGACAAGCGCGCCTATACGTTTTTCAATCCCACGCCCGACAAGCTCCTGCGCGAGTTGGCGACGGACCGTCCGGATGCGACGGAGAGTCCGTTCACGGTCGATGCCGGGCACGTGCAGCTGGAGATGGATTTTGGCAATTTGACGAAAAACCGGCTCGCAGGGGTCCGCACGACCGCAGGGGAGCTGGCGCCGTTTAACTTGCGATGGGGGATGACGCAGAATCTTGAATTGGGCGTGTTCGTGACGCCGTGGCAGCGCGAGACCGCGAAGCCGCGAATCGGACCAAGTGAGAGACACAATGGGTTCGGCGATACGACGATTCGCGGGAAGCTCAACCTCGGCGGCAACGACGGCGGGCCGTTCGCGTGGGGACTGATCGCGGATCTCAAGCTGCCGACGGCGACGGGCGGTTTCAGTAATGGAAAATGCGAAGGCGCGTTGACGTTGCCGGTAGCGTTTGAATTGGGCGGCGGGTGGGAGGGCGGGGCGATGACGGTGGCGGAGTTTCGCTCGCGTGGTGCGGGCGGCGGTTACCGAGGGGTGTGGAATAATACCGCGACGCTGGGGCATGAAATTGTGAAGGATGTAGCGGGCTACGGCGAAGTGACTTCGTCGGTGGGCGACGGCGCGCACGTGGCGACGGTGAATTTTGGCGTCACGTGGAAGCTGAGTGCGAACACGCAGCTCGACGCCGGGGTTAATTTGGGCGTGTCACGCCGGGCCGATGACCTCGGCGTTTTCAGCGGCCTCTCCCGGCGGTTCTAACTTGAGCAAAGGGAAACCATGACACCAGAGACCATTGCACCAACCGGAGCCGGCGATGCCGGCTGGCGTCACGCGCGGACGGCGGAGAGCCTGCCGGAAGTGCATCGGTCCATCGTGGTGCCGAGCGGGGCGGGTTTTTGGCGGAAGGTGTTCGCTTTCTCGGGGCCGGGTTTCCTCGTGGCGGTCGGCTACATGGACCCGGGGAACTGGGCCACCGACCTCGCCGGCGGCGCGAAGTTCGGCTACTCGTTGCTCTCGGTCATCATGATTTCAAATCTGATGGCGATTCTGCTGCAGCATTTGTGCATCAAGCTCGGCGTCGCCACGGGGCGGGATCTCGCACAGGCGTGTCGCGACCACTATCCGCGGCCGATGGTGTGGTTTCTCTGGGTGTTGTGTGAGCTGGCGATTGCGGCGTGCGATTTGGCGGAGGTGGTGGGTTCGGCGATCGGGTTGCAGCTGCTGTTCGGCATTCCGCTGGTGTGGGGCTGTGTAATTACGGCGGCCGACGTGATGATCGTGCTGCTGCTCCAACAGCGGGGCTTTCGCTACATCGAGGCGCTCGTGATCACACTGATATTGACGATTGGCGGGTGTTTCGCGGTGGAGTTGATGATCGCCAAGCCGGACCTCGGGAGCGTGTTTGCGGGCTTCATTCCGCGGCTCGAGGTGCTGCGCAATTCGGAGATGCTCTACGTCGCGATCGGGATTTTGGGTGCGACGGTGATGCCGCATAATCTCTATCTGCACTCGTCCATCATCCAGACACGCAAATATGAACAACACGCCGCCGGTAAAGCCGAGGCGATCAAGTTTGGCACGATCGACTCGACGTTCGCGTTGATGTTCGCGCTCTTCATCAATGCAGCGATTCTGATCCTCGCGGCGTCGGCGTTTCACGGGACCGGTCACGAAAATGTAGGCGAGATTCAGGAAGCCTACCATCTGCTCGACGGGGTGCTCGGGGTGTCGTTTGCGAGCACGCTCTTCGCGTTGGCGTTGCTCGCGTCGGGGCAAAACTCGACGCTGACGGGCACGCTCGCCGGGCAAATCGTCATGGAGGGGTTTTTGAACATCCGCCTGCGTCCTTGGCTGCGGCGTTTGATCACGCGGGCCATCGCGATCGTGCCGGCGGTGGTCGTGATTGGGATTTATGGAGAGAGCAAGAGCACGGAACTGCTCGTGGCGAGCCAGGTGTGCCTGTCGATGCAACTGGGTTTCGCCTGCTGGCCGCTCATGCGGTTTACTGGGGACCGGGCGAAGATGGGCGAGTTCGTGAATCCTTGGTGGATCAAGCTGCTCGGGTGGACGATCACGCTCGTCATCATCACGCTGAACGTGAAGCTGCTCGTCGACACGTTACTCCCGGAAGCGTGGACGAAAGGGCTCTACGGATTGCTCGGTTTGTCCCCGGCTTAGTCGACGCGGCTGAGTTTACCCCGACATGTATAAAAAAATTTTGGTGGCGCTCGAAAATGGCCGGGCCGACGACACGTTGGTGCCGCACGTTGCGGAACTGGCTCGGCAACTCGGGTCGGAGCTTTTGTTGGTGCATGTTGCCGACGGTTGGGCGGCGCGGAATTTCGACCAGCTGAAACTCACCGAGTCGGCCGAGATGAAGGCGGACCGCGCCTATCTCGACACTGTGGCGGCGGGGCTCCGGGCGGCTCATTTGGTGGTGGCGACGCAATTGGCGCTCGGCAATCCACCGACCGAGATATTGAAGACGGCGGAGACGCAAGCGTGCGACCTCATCGCGATGACATCGCACGGTCACAAGCTGATCGGAGATTTTTTCCTCGGCAGCACGATCGATAAAGTGCGGCATAATACGTCGATCCCCATTTTGGTCGTGCGGGCGGGCGCAGGCACGGCGGCGCCGTTTCCACAAAAATGAACTCGCCCTACTGGTTTGAGGTGGCGGTGGTGTTCGGGCTGACAACCGTGGGCGGCATCGTGTTCGAGGCTTTTGCGGCGTGCGAATCGAAAGCATGGCGCATCGCGAAGACGCTTGTCGGTGCAATGATCGCTGTTCTGGTGTCGGCTGTGGGTGGACGGGAGTGGTTTTTCGTGCTCTTGGGTTTGGTCGGCCTTGCCGTTGTGATCATCCATGCATGGTGGTTGCCGCGCAAGGGCATCAACGGTTGGACGGCCGAGCCGCGCGAACGGTATTTTTCGCTGCGCGGCTGGAAATTGAAGTGACGGACGATCCGGGTGCCGGTCCGAGCATTCGGCGGCCGTGGGCGAAATAATCGCTGGATTCCTATCACTCTTTGCGGTTCGGTGCGTCTTCAAAGAAACGTGTCAGTGCCTTGCCATGATTTACTTACCCCTCACGCTGCCGGCATGAGCGATTTTTCGCCGCTGCCCCCCGCGCACACCCGAACCCGGTGGTGGGGCTATGCTGTTGGCGCGTTTCTGGTTGGGGTGCTGACGGCGGGAGGGGCCGAGGCGACCGACGTGCGGCGCGAGTTTACGCAGGGAAACTATTCGTTGGTGCTTGCGGAGACGTTAATCGGACTGCGCGATTCACCGGGGAATATCGATTGGCAGCTGCTAAGGATCGAAGGATTGTTGGCCACGGGTCGGGCGGCAGAAGCTGACACGGTGATTTCCGTTGCGCTGCGCAGTGACCCGTCGAATTTGCGGCTGCGCTGGTTGTCCCGTGCCGTGGCGTTCGCGAACGGTCGGCCGGATGAGGCGGCCCTGCGCACCGAAGAAATTGCACGTTTGGTATCGGGGCGTTCGTATATGTATCGGCAGGCCGCCGATCTGGTGATCTACGGACGGGTCGCGCTTTTGCTGGGCGCTGATCCGAAAGACGTGTTGGAGCGGGTGTATGCGGTGGCGCAAAAATCCGACCCGAAATTGCGCGAAGTTTACCTCGCACGGGGTGAGCTTGCCTTGGAAAAGCATGATTTTCCGCTCGCGGCCAAGGCTTATGAGGACGGATTGAAACAGCTCCCGGACGATCCCGATTTGCATGCCGGCCGGGCCTTGGCCTACGAGAACGGTGACCGGGAAGCGGCAGCAGCAGCACTGAATGCAGCGCTCAAGGTGAACCCGCGACATGTGGCGAGCTTGCTGCAGCTCGTGGACAAACGGATTGATGCCGAGGACTACGAAACTGCCGGCAAACATATTGATGAAATCATCGCGGTAAATCCGGTCCAGCCCGATGCGTGGGCCTACCGTGCGGTGCTCGCCCACTTACGCAATGACGTCGGAGCCGAGGCGACGGCCCGGGCCAAGGCGTTGGGCCTTTGGCCGAAGAATCCCCGGGTCGATCACTTGATCGGCAAAAAGCTTTCGGCGAAATACCGGTTTGCCGAGGGAGCTTCTTACCAACGCCGGGCGCGTGAGGCTGATCCGACATATTTGCCGGCCACCGCGCAGCTCGCCAGCGATCTATTGCGACTGGGGGAAGAGACGGAGGGCTGGGCGCTCGCCCGGGCGGTGCACGAAAAAGACGACTACGATGTCGAGGCCTTCAACCTCGTGACCTTGCAGGACACGATGTCCAAGTATACGACGCTGACCTCCGGCGATTTTGTGATTCGCATGGCGAAGAATGAAGCGGCGATTTACGGACCGCGGGTCGTGGAATTGTTGACGAAGGCGAAGCGCGTGCTGGCAGCCAAATACGAATTCGAGATCGCGAATCCGACTTATGTGGAAATCTTCGCGGACCCGAAGGATTTTGCGGTGCGAACCTTTGGGATGCCGGATGTCGCGGGGTTTTTGGGAGTGTGTTTTGGCCGAGTGGTGACCGCCAACAGCCCGGCTGCGCACGGTGGCAAGGCGACAAATTGGGAGGCGGTGCTGTGGCATGAGTTTTGCCATGTCGTGACGCTGCAAATGACGAAGAACAAGATGCCCCGTTGGTTGAGCGAAGGCATTTCGGTCTATGAAGAGAGACAGGCCAGCCGCGCTTGGGGCATGCGGGTCAATCCGGAATATCGAAAGATGATTATGGATGGAGACCTGGCCCAGATCGCGGGCCTGAGCGCATCTTTTCTCACGCCAAAGTCGCCGCGCCATCTCCAGTTTGCGTATCTGCAGTCGTCGCTCGTCGTTGAGTTCATCATCATTCACCATGGCATCGACAAGTTGCGCGGCGTGCTGCGGGACCTGCGCGGAGGGGTTGAGATCAATGCGGCTCTCGCCAAGAATGTCGCTCCCTTGGACACGTTGGAAAAGGAATTTGCCATCTATGCCAAGGAGAGCGCCGAACAGATGGCGCCGAAGTTGAATTTCGAAAAACCTCCGCCCGAGCTGATGTTGCCGCAGGCGAATTTGGTCGAGGTCGCCGCTTGGGAGGCCACCCATCCGAATAACTCTTGGTTGATGATGAAGCGGGTGCGCGAGCTGACGGAGAAAAAAAACTGGGCCGAAGCCCGCACCTTGCTCGACCGCTTGGTGCGTCTGTTTCCGACGGCGAAGGGCGCAGACAGCGCTTACGTTTTGTTGGCCGCACTGCTGAAAGAAACGGGCGACAAGGCGGCCGAACGCGAGGTATTGACCGCTTGGACGGCCATCGACGATGAAGCAGTCGAGGCCTATCAACGTCTGATGGAGTTGTCGACCGAAGTGAAAGACTGGCCGGCGGTGAAGCGTAATGCGGAGCGCTATCTTGCGGTGAATCCTCTCGTGGCCCCACCGTGGCGCTCACTGGCGCTGGCCAGCGCGGAAGCGAGCGACACTCCGGGGGCGATCGCGGCTTGGCGGACCTTGCTCCAACTCGACGCGCCCGATCCGGCAGGTGCGCATTTTCAACTCGCGCGGCTGCTCCTGAAAAATGGCGAGACCGCGGACGCGCGCGCGCAGACCGTGCTCGCGTTGGAGGAGGCTCCGCGTTTCCGCGAGGCCCTCGCGATGTTACTCCAACTCAGCCGCGAAGAGAAAAAATGAAACGGCTCATTCCGCTCATCGCGTTGTTTCTGGTGCTCGCCGGCATGGTGGCCGCGCAGCGTGGCTTTGGCGGCGGACGGAGTCGCGGAGGGTGGGGTGGCGGGTGGGGCGGCGGCGAAAGTCGCATTCCCGACGATGCACGGACGGCGCGCGAAGTGGAGTCGCACAGCACGGGCACTCCGGTGTGGACGAATCCTGCGGGTTACGGCAAAGACGTGTTTACCTTTGTGCGGGTTCGCCGGGGCCGCTCTGACTATGGGCGTGGTGGTTCGTGGGCGACGGACGCACCGGACAGCGATCTCAACTTATCCTATCGGCTGCAGCAAATGACTTCGCTGAAGGTCGATCCCGACGGGCGCTTTCTCTGGCTGACCGACCAAGATCTCTCCGACTATCCTTTTATCTATATGGTTGAGCCGGGCAGCTTGGAGCTCACCGATCCGGAGATTGCGGCGCTGCGAAAATACCTGCTCAACGGCGGGTTTCTTATGTTCGATGACTTTTGGGGCGAAGAAGAATGGGCCAACATGGCTGCGGTCATGAAACGTGTTTTTCCCGACCGCAGTTTTAGCGAGCTTTCGCTCGACCACGCACTTTACCACTGCGTCTTTGAGATTAAGAGCAAGGGCCAGGTGCCCAATATCCGATTAGGGGTGCAGAGTCAGTATGACGGTGTGACGTGGGAACGGTCCGACGCGCGCGAAGTCCATCATCGGGTGATCCATGATGACAAGGGCCGCATAATGGTGATCGCCACCCACAACACCGACAATGGCGACGGCTGGGAGCGCGAAGGTGAGAGCGATTACTATTTTCACAATTTCTCCGAGAAGATTTCCTATCCGCTCGGCATTAACATCATCTTTTACGCAATGACGCACTGACATGGACGCGCACCGTAAGAATTTTCTCCAAGTGGTCGCGCTGCTCGTGCTCGGAGCGGGCGTGATGTTTGCGCAGGTGCAGCGCAGCGGCCCGCGCCGTGGCGGACAACCCGAGCCTGATCCCTTTGCGGGTCCGCCGCCGAATTTTGTGATGCGCGACGAAGGCGGCAGTCTCGTGCGTGGCGAAGGCAATATTCTGATCGATGAAGCTACGGTCAAAACCGCCCGCGAAGTCACTTCCCACAGCACTGGCACGCCGGAGTGGACCAATCCGCCGGGCTTCGAGAAGGACGTGTTTACCTTTGCCCGGATTCTCTTTAAATCGGATGGGAAACGCGGGCCCGACGAGCGCGGTTGGGGGCGGGGGAGCCACCTCAATTGGTGGGTGGATTTTCCGGATGCCGATCTGAATTTTTCCTACCGGTTGCAGCAAATCACGTCGATGCGGACCGACCCGGATGGTCGCGTCCTGAGGCTCAGTGATCCAGATCTGCCGACATTTCCGCTCATCATGATGGAGCACCCGGGCTACATTAATCTGAACCCGCTTGAGCTCGTCGCGCTGCGCAACTACCTCAACAACGGCGGGGCGCTGTTCGTCAGCGATTTTTGGAGTCAGCGCGAATGGAATGGTTTCGCGGCGGAAATGAAGCGGGTCTTTCCTGATCGCCAGTGGACTGACTTGACGATGGATCACCCGATATTCCACTGCGTTTTCAAACTCAAGGGTCCGCTGCAACACCTGCAGGTGCCGACGATGCAGTTTTGGAACAAGAGTCACGATTGGAACAATCCCAACTCGCCCCGGCTACAGCGAGTCGATCGCGGCGTCGGCTCCGAGGAAATGACCGTGCGGGCGCTCCTCGACGACAAGGGGCGCATCATGATCCTCGTGATCCACAACAGCGACGTCCCCGACGGCTGGGAGCGCGAAGGGGAAGATGACACCTACTTTCGCACGTTCTCCGAGAAAATCTGCTATCCCCTCGGCGTAAACATAATCTTCTACCTGATGACCCATTGATATGAGCAACGATCTACCTCCTGTCCTTCCTCCCGTCGTTACCCCTGCTGCCGATGATTTCGCCACTGAGCGCGACACCGCCGAGAAGTTGCTCGCCGGTCGCGCCCGAATCGAGGCCGAATTAGCCAAGGTGATCGTCGGCCAACGCGAGGTGATCGAGCAGATCATGCTCGCGCTCCTTGCCGGAGGACACTGCCTGATCACGGGCGCGCCGGGCCTCGCGAAAACGCTTCTCGTGAAGTCCATCGCGCAGGTGTTTCACCTCGAGTTTCGCCGTATCCAGTTTACGCCCGACCTCATGCCGGCCGACATCACGGGCACCGAAATTTTGCAGGACGCCGAGGGCGGCCGAAAACTCACTTTCGTACGGGGGCCAGTGTTTGGAAACATGATTCTCGCCGATGAAATCAATCGGACGCCGCCCAAAACTCAGGCTGCCCTCTTGGAAGCGATGCAAGAACACCAAGTGACGGCGGCGGGCGTGCGCCATGTGCTGCCGGAACCATTCTTCGTGCTGGCCACGCAAAATCCCATTGAAATGGAGGGCACGTATCCGTTGCCCGAGGCACAGCTCGACCGTTTCATGTTCAACGTCGTGATGGACTACCTTCCCGAGTCGGACGAAGTGCGGGTGGTGCAGCAGACGACGGCCGGACGCCCCGCGCCCATCGAAGCGCTCTTCACGGGCGAAGATGTGCTGCGTTTTCACGCCCTTGTGCGGAAAGTTCCCGTCGCCGAAGAAATGGTCCGGTATGCCGTGCAACTCGTTTCCGCCTCCCGTCCGCACCAGCCTGGCACGCCGGACTACGTCAACGAGTGGGTGAGCTGGGGCGCGGGCACACGTGCGGGACAGTTTCTGATCCTCGGAGCCAAGGCGCGCGCCCTCCTGCAGGGGCGAGCGCACGTTACCGTCGAGGACATTCAAGCGCTGGCGGCCCCCACGCTGCGTCATCGCATTCTCCTCAACTATCGCGCCGAGGCCGAGGGCATCCGCGTCGATGAGGTGATCAAGCGGCTGCTCGCCGGCACGAAGGCTCCGGTTAGCGCGTAATTCACATGGCTGTTGTTCCGACCACTGCTCGGTTGCCGTCCGCGAAACTCATCGACGCCCAGACGTTGATGAGCATCCGCAGCCTTGAGCTGCGGGCGCGCGCGGTCGTCGAGGGTTTTTGGAGCGGCCTGCACCGCAGTCCGTATCACGGCTTCTCGGTCGAATTTACCGAGTATCGTCAATACACACCTGGCGACGATCCGCGTTACCTCGACTGGCGCGTTTACGCACGGAGCGACCGCTACGTGATCAAGAAATACGAGGACGAGACGAACCTCCGCTGCCACCTCCTTGTCGATCAAAGCCGCTCGATGAACTACGGTTCACGCGGGCATACGAAATCGACTTATGCCGCCACGCTCGCCGCGACCCTTGCGTATTTTCTGCATCTCCAGGGCGACGCCACCGGGCTGCTGACCTTTGACGATCAGGTCCGTGAATATCTGCCTGCGCGCCACCGTGCAGGGCACCTGCGCCAGCTCATGCATGCGTTGGAGCGCCCGTCGTCGGGGCGCACGACCGACCTCGCCGCACCGTTGGAGCGCATTACCTCACTGATCCGGCGGCGGGCTATGGTGGCGCTGGTATCGGATTTTCTCACGCCCATCGATCAACTCGAACGGAAACTTGTCGCGCTCGGCGCCTGCGGCCATGAAGTCAGCGTGTTTCAAGTGCTCGACCCGGCAGAGTTAAATCTCGGTCTCGAACAGCCGGCGATATTTGAAGACCTTGAATCGGAGCGCACGCTCTACCTCGATCCGGCGGCGGCGCGGGCGGGCTACATGAAAAAATTTAAGGAGCACTGTGCCGCGCTGCGCGCCATCTGCCGCAAACTCGGCCTCAGCTACCATTTGGTCGCGACCGACCAGCCGTTGGAAACGGCGCTGTTTGGTTTCCTCCAGGACCGGATGAAACGCGGGCGGCAATTCCGGCCGGCGTTCCGTGGCAGCAATGGAGGGGGCGGCTCATGAATTTTCTCACGCCGTTTTTTCTCGTAGGTGGGCTCGCGATCGCGGGGCCGATCATTTTTCATCTCATTAAACGCACGACGAGGGAGCGCACGGTGTTTAGCTCGCTGATGTTTCTGTTGCCAACTCCTCCGCGGCTGTCGAAACGCAGCCGGCTGGAGCACCTCCTGCTGCTGTTGTTGCGTTGCCTCGCGCTGGGATTGCTCGCGCTCGGATTCTCGCGACCCTTTTTCAAGCAAACTCCGCTCGACGACCCCACGGCCGTGCAGCCGAAAAAAATTGTGGTATTGGTCGATGTCAGTGCGAGCATGCGCCGCACGGGCCTGTGGACCGCGGCGCGTGAACACGTAGACGCGACCTTGGCCAAAGCTTCGGCGGCGGATCAAATTGCGATCTATACATTCGACCGGGTGACGACGCCGCTGTTGCCGTTTGAGGAATGGAATCGCACGACCCCCTCTGATCGCACGGTGTTGGCGAAGAGCCGGCTCGCCGGGGTTTCTCCGAGTTGGTCCGGGACCCAACTTGGCACGGCGCTCATTACTGCGGCCGAAGCACTCGCCGAGAACGACGGCAAACAGTTCTCCGGGCCCCGCCAGATCGTGCTGGTGAGCGATTTGCAGACCGGCAGTCGGATCGAAGCGCTCCAAGCCTATGAGTGGCCGAAAAACGTCACGCTAACGGTTGAAGCGCTCAAGGCGAGCAAACCGACCAATGCGGGCCTGCAACTCGTCGCCGATAGTGCCGACACGAGTCGTGCGGCTGAGACTGTGGTCCGGGTGCGCGTCAGCAATTCCGCCGACGCCCAGCGGGAACAATTCAAGCTTGGTTGGACGCGGCCCGTCGCAACGGGCGAGGCTGCGTTTGTCGGGCAACCCATCGATGTTTACGTGCCGCCGGGGCAGAGTCGCGTGATTGCGGTCCCGATCGTCAAGGACGCTCTTGGCCTCGACCGAATTGAACTCAAAGGAGACGACGAGGATTTCGACAATGCGGTGTATGTGATTCCTTCCGGGCAGCAACGCCTCAACGTGCTCTGGCTCGGGAACGACGCGCCGGAAGATACGCGCCAGCCGTTGTTTTTCCTCCGTCGGGCGCTCTCCGATACGCCGCGACTCGCTGTGAGCGTGGTCGCGCGCAACGCAACCGCACAGTTGCTGCCTGACGACGTCGCCAACGCGAGTGTCGTGTTTGTAACCGATGCGCTGCCGGCGGCACAGGGAGCGGCGCTGCGCGAACAAGCGCTCGCCGGAAAAACCATCGTCTTCGCCCCGAAGTCCACCGCGGCGGCCGCTACGCTGGGCGCGTTGCTGGGGCGCGATGGGGTGGCCATCGCCGAAGCGACGCCGACGAACTACGCGATGTTTTCCGAGATCGATTTCAAGCATCCGCTCTTCGCACCGTTTGCGGATCCGCGCTTCAGTGACTTTACGAAAATTCACATTTGGAAATACCGTAAACTCGATCCCGCGGTGATTCCCGACGCCCGCGTGATCGCACGATTCGACAGCGGAGACCCGGCGGTGATAGCAGCGCCGTTGGGCAAAGGCCGGCTGTTTGTGCTCACGACGGGTTGGCAGCCCGAGGACAGTCAGCTCGCGGTTTCTTCAAAATTTGTGCCGCTGCTCTGGTCGCTGTTGGAACTCGGCGGTGGCGTCTCGGCAGCTCCGGCGCAATGGTTCGTCGGCGATACGGCGCTCCTGCCTGCGGACGTGGTTGGGACAGGGCAGACGGAGCGAGAGGTTCGTTTTACGGAGCCGGGGATTCGTGAGGTCAAGGTGGGGGAGCGCACGGTGCGCTTCGCGGTCAACTTGGACGTAAACGAGAGCCGCACGGCGCCGCTCGCAGCCGATGAGCTGGAACGCTTGGGTGTGCCGCTGACGAAAGCGGCGGCTGCGCCGGTAGCGGCGGGGGAGAGCAAGATTGTATTACAGGGTATCGAGGCGGAGAACCGGCAAAAATTGTGGCGGTGGTTTATCGCGGCGACGCTTGCCGTGTTATTGTTGGAGTCGGCGCTCGCCGGCTGGACGGCACGAAAAGAAAATTCAAAAGAACCGGAGGCTGCGACATGAACAACGAGTTCCTCAAAACTAAACTTCAGCGTGTCATTTGGCGGCATCAGTGGGTCGGTCTCTGGCGCAAGCTCGCGCTGTGGTGGGCTATTTCCGCCGTGATGGGGCTCGCGCTGGTGTGGCTGCAACGGGAGTTCGGTTGGTCTTCGCCGTTCACGTTGCCGTTGCTCGCAGCCGTCTCGGTCGCAGTGGCCTCGGGCATTGCGATCAAACATTTTCAAACCGCACCGGACTACCGCTGGGCTGCGCAAAAAATTGAGGAGGCAAATCCGACGTTGAAGGGTGTTTTACTCACGGCGGTTCAGCAGAATTTCGCGCCTGGGGTCGAGCCGGGTTACCTCCAACACCGGGTGTTGCAGGAAGCCATCACGCGCAGCCAAGAACAGGACTGGCTGAGGGTCGTGCCTTCGTCACGAGTTGGGTGGACCTTGGGGGCGCATTTCGTCGCGCTCACTGCGTTCGCATTTGCGCTGGCGAATATCCGCGGTGGAGCTCCGGTGACCAAGCTGGCCGAAACCGCCTGGGTCGGCTCCGAGGGGATTACGATTTCCCCGGGTGATACGAGTATTGAGAAGGGCGAGAGCCTCGTGGTGTTGGCGCGCTTCACTCAAACGCTGCCGCCGACCGTGGGGCTTGTGGTGGGCGAAAAGAATAGCGTGCCCCGAACGATTCCGCTCGTGAAGAGCCTCGCGGATCCGGTGTTTGGGGGCAGTGTGCCGGAGGTGGCGGGTGACTTTACCTACCATCTCGAATACCGCGGCGAGAAAACGCGCGAGTTCAAGGTGTCCGTTTTTGAGCATCCTCGGCTCGTGCGCGCCGATGCCGATCTCGTTTTTCCTGACTACACCACGTTGCCGCCGAAACACATCGAGGAAACGCGTCGCGTGAGCGCGGTGGTCGGGACGAAGTTGGATTATGCGCTGCAACTCAACAAACCCGTCGCGTCGGCGCAGTTGGTCGCCCGCGACGGCAAGAAGACGGCGATTCCCCTGATCATTACGGCGAACAAAGCGGTTGTGACGTTGACGGCGTTCGAACTCGTGCAGTCGCAGACCTACGACTTGAAACTCGTGGACGCGGACGGACGGTCGAATAAAGTATCAGCGTCGTTCGTGATTGATGTGCAACCCAACCGACCGCCGGAGCTGCGCCTCGCGTTGCCACGGGGCGATGTGCGTCCGTCGGCGCTCGAGGAAATCGCCTTCGAGGGCACGGTATTCGACGATTTTGGTGCTTCGGCCTACGGGATTTCCTACTCGATGGCGGGGGCTGAGCCGAAATTTATTGAACTGGGGCAGAACACGGCGGCAAAGGAGAAGCGCACGTTCAATCACCTGTTGAAACTGGAAGACATCGGTGCAAAGCCGGACGATCTGGTTTCGTGGCATGCATGGGCCGACGACGTCGGTCCCGACGGAAAAGTGCGGCGGACGAGCAGCGATTTGTTTTTCGCCGAAGTGCGACCTTTCGATGAGATTTTTCGCGAGAGCGCTGGCATGGAATCCGACGAGCCGTCTGGAAAAGAAAAGAAGGGCGGCGATACGGCCCGCAAACTGACGGATCTGCAAAAGCAGGTGATCAATGCCACGTGGCGCCTCCAGCGGGACGGTGCGTCCACCAAATATGCCGACGACGTCAAGGTGGTGACCGATGCCCAAGCGCAGGCGCTCGAACAGGCCGAAGAGGCGATGGAAGAGGCGCGCTCGCCCCGGGCGCAGGCCGCTTGGACGACGACCATTGCGGAGATGAAAAAGGCGCTGGCCCAACTCAAAGCTGCGGCCAAATCGCCGGCTCCGCTCGTACCGGCGCTGACGGCCGAACAGGCAGCCTATCAGTCTTTACTCAAATTGCAGGCACGTGAGACCAATGTGACGCGCTCGAAGGGCAAAGGGGGCGGCGGCGGAAAGCAGGGTAACCAGCGGCAAATTGACCAGCTCGATCTGACTCAGTCCGAAAACCGCTACGAAACCCAGCGGCAGGCGCAAGCCCCGCAGAATGCTGAGCGCAAAGAGCAATTACAGGTGATGAACCGCCTGCAGGAGTTGGCCCGTCGCCAGCAGGATTTGAATGAGCGAATGAAGGAACTGCAGGCGGCGTTGCAGGAATCAAAAACCGAACAGGAAAAGGAAGACATCAAGCGTCGGCTCAAGCGCCTGCAAGAGGAACAACAGCAGATGTTGGCTGACGTGGATGAGATGCGCCAACGCATGGAGCGGCCGGAGAATCAGTCCCGCATGGCGGATGAAAAGCAGCAACTCGACAAGACCCGCGACGATATTCAGAAGGCGGCCGATGCCGCCGCCCAGGGCTCCGTGCCGCAGGCGCTTGCCGCCGGCACGCGTGCGCAGCGCAAGCTACAGGAATTGCGCGAAGAGATGCGGAAACAGAATTCCAGTCAGTTTGCCGAGGATCTCCGCGAGATGCGGCAAGACGCCCGCGAACTTGCCCGTGAGCAGGAAAAGATCAGCCAGCAATTGGACGCCCTCGGGGGAAAACAGCAAAGGAAGTCTCTTGCCGAATCCACGGATCGCAAAGAACTCCTCGATCAACTCGCACAGCAAAAGGGGCGCACGACAAAACTTACGGAACGGGCCCAGCAGGTTTCCGAGCAAGCCGAGAACACCGAGCCGCTGCTCTCTCGTCAGCTCTATGACAGCGTGCGCAAGCTCAGTCAGGATGATGCGAACGCCGTGAAGGAGTCGAAACAAGAGCTCCTGCGTGAGGGTATGTTGACGCAAGATCTCCTCGAGCGCTTGAAGAAGAACGCTGATCGAGAAGGTGCGGGCAAGACCATGGATCTCGCGAAAGATATGATCAACGAAGGTTACCTCCCGCAGGCGGCTCAGGCGGGTCGCCGCGCGCGCGCGGGCATCGATGAATTGAAACGTGGGGTCGAGCGCGCAGCGGACAGCGTGCTCGGCGACGACGCGGAGCAGTTGAAAATGGCCCAGTCCGAACTGGATAAGATTACCGATGAGCTCACCCGCGAGATTGCGCAGGCGCAGGGCCAGCAGCCGGGGCAAGGTCAGACGCCCGGGGGCGACCCCAAGGTCGGTGATCCGAAACAACGTCAGGCCGGGACGCAGCCCGGCGGCGAGCGCGGACCAGGGGCTCCGGGTGAACCGGGAGAAGACGGGACTCCGGGTGCATCCGGTGACGGCAAAGAACCGGGCCAGCAACCGGGTGCGGACGGCAAACAACCCGGGAAAAAAGGCGGCCAAGGCTCGCGCGGTCTGGCGAGTGCGGACCAGAAGAGTGGCCAGCCTGGGGGGAAGCGCGGACAGCCCGGGCAACCGGGACAGCAGTCGGGCCCTGGCCAACAACCGGGAGAAGCGGGCGCTGTTGCTGAAGGCCAGCCCGGTCAGGCAGGCGACGGTCAGGCGGTCGGCGACGGGGCGGGCGGCTCAGGCCAGCAGGCGCGTCAGCCGAATCGCCTCGCGGGTGGTGCACGCGACGGCCGCAATCAATCGCGGACGGGCGGCGAGCGCGGCGGATTGGATTTGAGCAACTTCCTCAATGGCGGTGCCAACGATGGCGGCGACGAACGCATCGGACGAGGCGGCGACATCGGCGGGATGTATCGGGGCGGCCCATTGACTGGGGGAGATTTTGCGCCCTGGAATGAACGGTTGCGCGATGTCGAGCAACTGCTCGATTCGCCTGATCTGCGCAATGCAGTCGCGACGGCGCGCGAGCGGGCGCGCCTCTTGCGGCGCGATGTCGTCAACGACCGGAAGAAGCCTGATTGGGCCGTGGTGAAGCTCCAGATTTTGCAGCCACTGGTGGAGGTGCGGGCGCGGGTCGCCGAAGAATTGTCCCGGCGCGATTCGAAGGAATCGCTTGCACCCATCGACCGGGATCCAGTGCCCGCACGTTTTGCGGAGTCGGTGCGGCGCTACTACGAAGAGCTCGGCAAAGATAAGCAGGTCGCACCTTGAGATGATTTTCCTGGGCGAACTTACTTTCTCCGGCTGGAATTGGCTTTGGCCGGGCGTGGCATGCGTGGGCGTGGCGGCGGTCGTGCTCGCCTGGAGCTACCGTGCGTCGGCAGCTCAGCCCTTGCGTGGCGTTTGCCTCGCGCTGAAAATCACCGGCATCGTCGCGCTCGTGCTTTGCCTGCTGGAGCCGCTTTGGCTCGGTCAGCGTCCTCGCCCCGGGGCCAACCTGTTCGCGGTCGTTGCGGACAATAGCGCGGGTTTGCAGATCCACGATCGTGGCGCCGAGGCCAGTCGCGGTGATGGCTTGCGGGCACTCGTAGATCCGAGTGTGGCGGGTTGGCAGTCTTCCCTGGCCGACACCTTTGAGCTGCGCCGCTACCTGTTTGATGTGCGATTACAAGCGACCAACGATTTTCACGAACTGACCTTCGATGGACGGGCGACTGCTTTGGGGTCGGCGCTGCGCACGTTGACGGAACGATTTCAGGGGCGTCCGCTTGCCGGCGTGCTGCTCTTTACGGATGGCAACGCGACAGACCTTCCTGGGGGAGCGTTGCCCGAGTTGAAGGGCCTTCCGCCAATTTATCCGGTCGTGATCGGCCAGCGCGATTCCGTGCGCGATATCGCGGTCCAGCAAGTGTCGGTGAGCCAGAGTGCGTTTGAAGATGCGCCGGTTTCGGTGCAAGCCGACGTTACGGCGGCGGGCTATCGCGGACAGCCGATTGTGGCTCGGCTAATCGACCGAACGGGAAAGACGCTGCAAGAGCAGTCGGCGGACGCGCGCGGCGACGGAGAGACGGTGGCGTTTCGCTTTCAGTTGAAACCGGAGCAGCCGGGTTTGTCGTTCTATCAAGTGCGCGTCGGTGCGCGCGGTGAGTTGGCGCCTGCGGCGGTTGCGGCCGGCCAGCCAACGGGATCTGCTGCGTCGGCGACAGTGCCACCACCGGTGGTGCCAAAGTCGGACGAGGCGACACTGGCGAACAATGCACGCGTGATCGCAGTGAATCGCGGGCAGGGGCCATTTCGCATTCTCTATGTTTCGGGTCGGCCAAACTGGGAATTCAAGTTTCTCAATCGCGCATTGCAGAGCGACGAGCAGGTGCAACTCGTTGGGCTGATTCGCGTCGCGAAGCGCGAACCGAAATTCGATTTTCGCGGGCGGGCGGGCGAGACGAGCAATCCGCTTTTCCGCGGATTCGGCAATCAATCTCCCGAGGAAGTGCAGGGTTACGATCAGCCCGTGCTCGTGCGGCTCAATACCCGCGACGAGATCGAGCTGCGCGCGGGCTTTCCGCGCACGGCGGAGGATTTATTCGGCTATCATGCGGTGATTTTAGACGATCTGGAGGCGGAGTTTTTCGCGCCGGAGCAAGCGATGCTTTTGCAGAAATTTGTGTCCGAGCGCGGCGGCGGGTTTTTGATGCTCGGCGGCATGGAGTGTTTTCAGGAAGGCAAATATGTGCGCACGCCAATTGGCGACATGCTGCCGGTTTACCTCGACCGCGAGGCTCAGACGACGGCCCCGTTGGGCCCGGTGCACCTGCAGTTGGCGCGCGAGGGCTGGTTGCAGGCGTGGGCGCGGCTGCGCGACAACGAGGGCGATGAGCGCGCGCGGATCGATGGCATGCCGACGTTTGATGTGGTGAACCGCGTGCGAGCGCTCAAGCCGGGGGCGAGCGTGATCGCCAGCGTGCGTGACGAAAAAGGCGAAGAGTTGCCCGCGCTGGCCGTGCAGCGCTTTGGCCGTGGACGCACGGCGTCGCTGATGATCGGTGACCTGTGGAAGTGGGGGATGAAAGATGCGGCGTCGCGTTTGGATATGGAAAAAGCTTGGCGCCAACTGGCGCGCTGGTTGGTGGCTGATGTGCCGAACCGGGTGGATTGCACGGTCGAGACGCTGACTGCGGATGCAAACGGAGCGGTGCGCGTGCAGGTGCGCGTGCGCGATGAAAAATTTCTGCCGGTGGACGATGCGGTGGTGGCCATCGATGTAGAACCGGTGGTGTTCGAGGGCACGGCCGGCGCTGCGGCGCAGGCCGTTCGGCTGGAAGCCGAACCCGCGTTGAGCGAGCCGGGGCTTTATCAGGCGACTTATGTGCCGCGTCAGACCGGTGGCTACAAAGTCTTGGCAAAGGTGAAGAACTCAGCCGGCGCCGATCTCGGTCGCGCCGAGGCAGGTTGGAGCACGGACCTGGCGGCGGAGGAGTTTCGCTCGCTTAGTCCCAATGTGGCGCTACTCGAAGACCTCGCGCGAAAAACTGGCGGTGAGGTGATCGCGGCGGCTGATTTAGAGAAATTTACGAAACGCCTGCCGCAGTTGCGCGCTCCGGTGATGGAGACGTGGTCCTACCCGGCATGGCACACGCCGCTCCTGTTTGGATTTGCGCTCGCTTGCTTACTGACTGAGTGGGGCCTGCGCCGTTGGAAAGGGATGCCATGAACAATCGATTTGGACTTCTGTTGATTGTCCTGCTGGTCGCGGTGACGCGCAGTTTCGCCCAGGAGCGCGCGACCGTCATCGTCGTCGCGGGTGCGCCAGGAGAGGATGAGTATGCCAAGGAGTTTGCACAGCAGGTCGACGCGTGGAAAAAAGTCTGCGCGCAGGCAGGGGCTAAGCCGGTTATAATCGGGGAGGGGAGCGCGGACGCCGGATCGGATCGCGACCGTTTGAAGCAGGCTTTGGAGATGGAAATAAAAAACGGGACGGACGAACTCTGGCTCGTGTTGGTCGGCCATGGCACCTTTGACGGCAAGGAGGCGAAGTTTAATTTACGGGGCCCCGACCTCTCGGCGGTAGAGTTAGCGGAATGGTTGAAGCCGTTTCAGCGTCCGTTGGCGATCATCGCCACGGCCTCGGCCAGTGCGCCGTTCTTGAGCAAGTTGGCTGGGAAGGGTCGCGTAGTCGTGAGCTCGACGCGCAGCGGGAATGAGCAGAACTACGCGCGTTTCGGGAAATTTTTTGCGGAGGCGATCAGTGATCCGAAGAGTGACCTGGATAAGGACGGGCAGATTTCCCTACTCGAAGCGTTTCTCAGCGGTTCGCAGCGGACAGTTGAATTCTACAAAACCGAAGGACGGCTTGCGACGGAGCATGCGTTGATCGACGACAACGGCGACGGGCTTGGCACACCGGCCGATTGGTTTCGTGGGGTGCGGGCGACGAAGCAGGCCAAGGATGGCGCCACCCTCGACGGCACGCGGGCTCATCAATTTCACCTTGTGCGCAGTGTTGCGGAGCAACAGTTGGCGCCGGAAACGCGAGCCCGCCGCGATGCGCTTGAGCTGAAGATGGCCAAGTTGCGCGAAGCAAAGACGAAGATGGCGGAGGCGAAGTATTTCGCGGAGTTGGAGAAGTTGTTGCTGGAGTTGGCGGCGGTCTACGAGGGGACCTGAGTGGCATAAAAAATTGGCGTGGCACAGTGGCCCGCAGGTTGCTTGGGTGTCGGTATGCTCACCCGCTTCTCCGTTGCCCCGTTGCACACCATGACCCGTTCGCTCGCCGCCGTGGCGATGGGCCGGGCGGCCCCTGACCTTGTTATCACAGGGGCGCGGGTACTTTCGACCTATACCGAACGCATCCATGCCGACCGTGAAGTGTGGATCAAAGGCGGCCGGATCGCCGTCGTGAAGCCGGTAGGTGCTTACAAAAAATCGAAGCTCGTCGGCGCGAAAATCTACGATGCACGCGGTGGTATTTTGGCGCCCGGCCTAGTCGATCCGCACGTCCATATTGAGAGCAGTATGATGACGGCGTGTGCGTTTGCGGAGGCGGCGCTCCTGAACGGCACGACGACGGTTTTTTGCGACAGCCATGAGATTGGCAACGTGTGCGACGTGGCCGGGATCGAGTGGATGTTGGAGGATGCCCGGCGTGCCCCGCTGTCGGTTTTTCTGACGGTGCCGAGCACGGTGCCGGCGACGAACTCGACGCTGGAGACAGCCGGCGGCGACCTTACGCCAGCGAAGATTGGTCGCATTTTCGATAAGTGGCCGGAGGCTGCGGCGCTGGGCGAAAAGATGGACTACGTGTCCGTTGCCCTTGGGGACGAACGCAGCCATGGCGTGCTCGCGGAGGCCTTGAAACGCGGCAAGCCAGTGTGCGGTCATATTTACGGACGTGATTTCGTCGCGGCGGGAGCGGCGAGTGGCATCAGTGACACGCATGAGGCCATCGACCGGGAGATCGCCAATGACTTTTTGGAAAACGGCCTATGGATCTTCCTGCGCGGGGGCAATCCGACCACGCCGTGGCACTCATTGCCGCAGGCAATCAAGGCAGTCACCGAGCTCGGCGCGAATGCAAAGCGTGTTTGCGTTTGTACCGATGATCGCGACGCCGATGACCTCTTTCTCTTCGGCATGGACTGGGTCGTGCGCCAGGCAGTGGCGGCAGGGCTGCCGACCACAACAGCGTGGAGCATGGGGTCGTTGCACCCGGCGACGCGCTATGCGATGGACGGAGATTTCGGCGGGCTCGCTCCGGCGCGTCGGGCGGATGTCGTGCTGCTCAACGATGCATTGGAAGTGCAAAACACGTGGTATGGTGGCGAACTTGTCGTCGAGCGCCGGAAGATCACGCCGCTGCTGGATCAGGCACTGAGCAAGCCCTACCGCTATCCGCGGGCCGCCTATGCGACCGTGAAGCTGCCGAAGAAAGTCACTTTGGTGCCGCCTCTGCCGGCGAAGCCCGTGACGGCGAACGTGATCCGTGTGGTCCCACCGGGAATCGTCACGGCGCATGACCGCGTCGCGCTGGCACCGGCGGTTTCTTGGGACGAGCACCGCAAGAAGCATGAATTATGTTTCCTTACGGTGGTCGAACGGCATGGGAAAACGGGAGGGGTCGGCTACGGTTTGTTGCGCGATTTCGGCCTGATCGATGGTGCGGTTGCCAGCAGCGTCGGCCACGATGCGCACAATATCGTGCTGGCCGGCACCAACGAACGCGACTTGCAGGTGGCGCTGGCAGCAGTGAAGAAAATGCGCGGCGGCGTCGCCGTGGTGCGCGGTGGCAAGCTCCTCGCGAGCGTCGCGCTGCCGATTGCGGGTTTATTGTCCGACCAACGGGCTCCAGTTGTGGCCAAAGAGACCACGGCGCTGAAGCGCGCCTGGAAAAAACTCGGCTGCAAGGTGCCCTACATGGGCTTCAATCTGCTGCCGCTGTCGGTGATTCCCGAGCTGCGGCTGACGGATAAGGGGCTAATTGATGTGCTCGGGATGAAGGTTGTGCCGTTGTTTGAATAAGCAGCGAGGAATCGCCTGCTGGGATTTTTTGTAAATGTTGGGTGTCGCTTGACGAACTGGCGTGGGGCCTGCTTTTTCACCTCGTGCCTACTACCATTACACCTAAATACCGTCCGATTATAGCGGCGTGGACCGTTGCCGGTCTCGCCTCGATGTCGTCACTCGCCGCACAAACGGCGCCAGCCAAGCCGGCTGGTGACGTCGTCACGATGAGCAAGTTCGAGGTCAAAGACGTGCCGATCGCCCAGCAAATATTGCCGACCGCCCGGCCCTTTAACTCCGTGTTCGGCACGGACGACAACATCATCGATGTGCCGCGCAATGTGACGATCATCTCACGGCAGCAGCTGAGTGACATCAGCATCGCGAGCGTGCTGGATTTCACGAAGCTCACGTCGAGTTCATACTCGACCACGAATTTTGGCGCGCCGTCGAATCCCGCGATTCGCGGTCTCACCGCCGATATCTTTATCAACGGGGTGCGTGGGCGCATCACGTCCAATGGCAATGGTCTGCCCCTCGACTTCAACTCGGTTGAATCGGTCAACATCGTCAAAGGTCCGGCGACTGCCGTGCAGGGCACTTCGATGTATGTCGGTGGGTTCGTCGACCTCGTGACGAAGCGTCCGTATTTCGACAGCAGCAAAGGCTCTGTCAGCATCACGGTTGGTTCCTACTCTCAAAAAGAGTGGACGATCGACCAAGGCGGCCCGATTTCGAAAACGGCGGCCTATCGGTTCAGCTACTCCGGCACCGACAGCAAAGGCTACTCGTGGGACTACTATAATAAGAACCATTCAATCTACGGCGCGCTTACTTTGCGTCCCACGCAAGGCTACGAAATTTTTATCAACGCCACTGCTGGATTTTACCGCTACACAGAAAACTGGGGTATCAATCGTGTCACGCAGGACCTCATCAACAACGGTCGCTATCTTACCGGGGTAAACAGCAACGCTGCACCTGATTTCGCCAAATATCCGTTCGGATTCATCGACTCGAAGGGTGTCCCCATTTCATTTGGGAATATCAACACGATCGGTGGCACCGCCGCACCGGTTTCGGATGCGCAGAACTCCAAGTGGGTCACGTCGGGTTTCCCAGCTGGCAACCGTGTGGTCTTTGGACCAACTGTGCAGATCAGCCGCCACCAGCGCTTGTTGAAGCCCGGCGATCACTCGACCGGTCGCGAATTTAACGCCCAAGCGATCCAGACTTTGACGATCAGTCCGACGTTGAAAATCACCAATAACTCCATTGCGAGCTACACCGCGCGCAACACGCTCAGCAGCTACTACTACTCCGAGATAATTGATCCCTCTTGGTTTGCTGAAAACCGCACTGAGATCGTTTTCACCCAAGGACCCGCGACCGTTAATACTGGCTTGGACATTCGCTACCAGCGGACGAAGGCCTACGACGACTACTTCTTTGAGCCCGCCAACGTATGGGACCTGACGAAGGACACCCGCTTCGTTAACGTCTACAATTCGGTTAACTTCCCGAACCCTTTCACCAGTTTGCCCGTTCCGGGTTGGCCTGGTCGTTACGCGACGGACGGCATTCAGAACGGCGACACCAACGATTCAAAGGGAACCACGATCGGGCCCTTTGCCCAAGGCACCTGGAAATTCTCGGATCAATTTAGCCTCGTGGCCGGTGGTCGCCTCGACCGCTTCCATGCCGATGTGACCGAGCCGCTGCTGCCAAAGCGTCCGCACGCCAGCATCAGCGTGTGGATCCCGAACTACAATGCCTCGCTCATTTACAAGGTAACGCCGACCTCGAGTATTTATGCGACGTACAACAACAGTCGCAATACCTCCGGTGCAGTCGGAAACGGTGGCGGTATCACGGGTTGGAATGCGGCCGGCACGGCCCTGTTTAAGGATAATTTCCTTCAACCGAGCGAGCTCGTGGAATTGGGCACCAAGTATGCGTTGATGCAGAGCAAGGTCTTCTTGAACTTCGCGCTGTTTGACCAGAAGCGCACATTCAAGAGCACGAGCAGCACCATTATCCAGAAATTCCGGACCGAGGGCTTCGAAGCTGAGATGAACTATCAGCCCGACAAGCACCTCTACGGGACGATTTCGTATTCCTACATCTCGGCCAAAACGTCGGCCGGATTCCAGTCTGATGGCGGCGTCGGCCAATTCTATGCTGCGAAGAATACCGATGGACGAGTTTCCGGACTGCCCCGCCATCTGTTCAACGCACTGGTCTCCTATACGTTCGACAGCGGTTGGAGTTTTTCCGCCAATGGCCTTGTAACCGGTGAAATGAACAACAACTTCGCTGGAACTCTGGTGATTCCGCGTCAGTTCCAAGTCGACGGCAGCGTGGCTTACCGCACGAAGCAGTGGGAATACCGTCTTAGCTTGAGCAACATCAGCGACGAGAAGAATTGGGCTCCACCCAATGCGGTCTACGGCAACGCCTCGGTTTTGCCGCTGCCTGGCACGATGGGGCGCCTCATGATCAAGTATAACTTCTGATCGCCAGGAAAAAGTCCCTTTCAATGCAAGACCGCCCTTCCGGGCGGTCTTTTTTTGCAACGCAGTCTACCTTGCGCCGCTGGCCTGGCCCATGCTAGCTACATCATCCAGATGGATATTCTTCCCCCGCCAGCAACGTCCGAAAAGCCGGCGCATATTGTTTACGGATTGGAGGAGAAAATTCCACTGGGCACTGCGGTGCTGGTCGGTATTCAGCATGTTTCGGCGATGGTTGTCGGCACGATTACGCCCCCGCTCATTCTCGCTGGCACGCTAAAGTTCGCGCAGTCGGATACAGCCTACCTCGTGAGCATCGCATTGCTCGCCTCGGCCTTCGGCACGTGGCTGCAATGTCGGCAGCGTGGGCCCGTCGGCTCAGGGTTGTTGAGTGTTACGGGCACAAGCTTCGCGTTTCTTCAGCCGCTTACAGTGGCAGGTCAGGCAGGCGGACTGGCCTTGATGCTCGGTATGTCCTGCGTGACCGCGCCACTATTGATAATCTTGTCACCGTTCATCGCCAGAATGCGCGCCGTGTTTACTCCGCTGGTGTCCGGCATCGTCGTGCTGTTGATCGGCACGTCACTCATTCCGACGGCATTTTACGGAATGGCGGCGACGGTTCGACCCGGCGCCCCGGCGTGGCTCGGTCTCCTCGTGGGCTTGGTGGTAATATCAGTCATTGTCATCGCGCAGGCATCGGGCCGGCCCTGGGCGCGCATCGGTGGGGCGGCGGGTGCTGTCCTCACCGGGTGTGTGATGTGCGGAGCGTTTGGCGGCTTGCACGCACCGACGGCAGACTCGGCGGGCTGGATCACGGTGCCCCGGTTCTTATCCCATGGGTTTGCGTTCGAATGGAAATTCCTGCCGCCTTTTGTGTTTATTTATTTGGTTTCGATGTTGGAGGCGATTGGCGACATCACAGCGACGTCGCAACTTTCTGGATTGCCGACCCACGGCGCCGGGCATTGGCGGAGGGTGTCCGGAGGAGTGATGGCGGACGGGGTGGTGAGCACGTGTTCGGCCATGTTCGGGGGATTCCCGAGTGCGACCTATGCGCAAAACAATGGTGTCATCCAGATCACGGGCGTCGCGAGCCGTCGAGTAGGTTACGTGATGGTGGTGATACTCGCGCTGCTCGGACTTTTTCCGGCAGTAGGACAGTGGATTACGGTGATGCCGCCACCGGTGTTGGGGGGGCTGGCGCTGATGATGTTTGGCCTAGTCGCAGTGGCGGGGGTGCGGCTCATCGTGAGTGCGGGGTTGGGTCAGCGTGAAGGTGTGATTGTGGCGCTCTCGCTCGGAGTCGGACTTGGATTGCCGACGCAACCTAAGTTACTGGAAAGCCTGCCGAGCGTTCTGCACTCGCTGTTGGAGTCAGGTATCTCGGCGGGGGGCATGACGGCGCTCGTGCTGAATTTTGTGTGGCGGGTGAAACGCAGTGACTCGTCGGAGTTGGCGACCTAGTTCTGCTCCATGGGCACTCTGCTGGTTAAGCATATCCACACGCTCGTCACGATGAATTCTGCTCGGGCGGAAATCTGCGACGCGGCGATTTTCGTGCGCGATCATGTCATCGAACAAGTTGGCGCGACGGCATCGCTGCCGACTACGGCAGATGAGGTGTTAGATCTTGCCGGGCGCCACGTGGTGCTACCGGGACTCGTGAATACCCACCATCATTTCTACCAGACGCTGACGCGGGCGGTTCCGGCGGCGCAGAACTGCGATTTGTTCCAGTGGCTGAAGACGCTCTATCCGATTTGGTCGAACCTCACCGCCGAGGGTGTCTATGTGAGCGCTCAAATGGCTGCTGCGGAATTGATGCTGTCCGGTTGCACTACTTCGAGCGACCACCTCTACCTGTTTCCCAATGACTGCACGCTTGATGATGAGATCCGTGCGGTCGGCGAGATTGGAATGCGATTTCATGCGTGCCGCGGCAGTATGAGCGTCGGGGAGAGCCAGGGCGGATTGCCGCCGGATGCGCTGGTGGAAAAGGAGGCGGATATCCTGCGCGACAGCCAACGACTGATTGACCGCTACCATGACAACGCACGACATTCGATGCTGCGTGTCGCCTTGGCGCCGTGTTCGCCGTTTTCCGTGTCGCGGGACTTGATGCGTGAATCAGCGTTGCTCGCACGAACGCACGCCGGCGTTAGGTTGCACACACATCTCGCGGAGAACAAATCGGACGTCACGTATAGTTTGGAGAAATTCGGTCTTACGCCGGGCGACTACGCAGAGTCGGTTGGTTGGGTCGGCGAAGACGTGTGGCACGCGCATTGTGTGCAGCTGAGCGATGATTCGATCGCCAAGTTTGGCCGCACCGGAACAGGGGTGGCTCATTGTCCGTGCAGCAACATGCGCCTGGCGAGTGGCATTGCGCCGGTGAAGAAAATGCTCTGCGCGCGGGTGCCGGTCGGGCTGGGAGTTGATGGAGCTGCGTCGAACGACGCGACGAATCTGTTTCATGAAGCTCGGCAGGCGTGCCTTTTGGCTCGGGTTACGGCGCAAGATGCGTCGGCGATGACCGCGCGCGACGTGCTCGAACTTGCGACGCTGGGCGGCGCGCGCGTCTTGGGGCGCGACGATATCGGTGTGATCGCGCCGGGTATGTCGGCGGACTTTATTTGTGTGAACATCGACCGTCCGGCGTTTGCAGGCGCACAGCACGACCCAGTGGCGGCCTTGATCCTGTGCCAAACCGATTCAGTAGACTACAGTTTCATCAACGGTCGCCGCGTCGTGGATCAAGGACTGCTCACTACGGTGGAGTTGCCGCGATTGATTGAGAAAACAAACCAACTGGGCGCACGGCTGGTCGGGGCGTGAAATTCGGCGGCGGACTCAGATGAAGAGCCGGTGAAAAATGTGGAAGAAAAACAGGGCGGCGAGGATGTAGGTGAACGTTGGCAGGCGCTTGGCGCGACCGGTGCAGAGCGCGAGGAAAGTCAGGGCGATCACGCCAAGACCAAGGCCTTCCGCGATGCTGAAGGTGAGAGGAATACAGAGGAGGGTGACGACGGCTGGCATCGTCTCGGTAAAGTCGTCCAGTTTAATTTCAGCCACGGTTTGGAACATGAAGACGCCCACGATCACGAGAGCAGGCGCGGTGGCGGCCGCCGGAATGATCAAAATTAGTGGAGTCAGGAAAAGTGCGAGGAGGAAGCAGACGGCTGTGCTCACGGCGGTAAGCCCGGTCCGACCGCCGGCTTCGACGCCGGAGGCGGACTCGATGTAACTCACCACCGTCGAGGTGCCGAAGAGTGAGCTGAGGATGGCGGCAAACGAATCGGCGACGAGGGCGCGGCCAGCTTTTGGCAGTGAGCCGTCGGCGCGGAGAAGTCCGGCGCGTTTAGTGACGCCGATGAGCGTGCCGATGTTGTCGAACATATCGACGATCAGCAACGTGAGCATGATCGGCAGGGCTTTCGCGAAATTCTCGAGGATGAATTTGAAGTCGAGTTTTAGCATGACGGGCTCCGGCGAGCTGGGGAGGGAGAAGATGCCGGTAGGCATCGACGTGACATGGCCGCCTTTTCCGTCTGGGACGAAGAGTCCGGCGAGGGTAACAGCGGCGATCGACAACACGATAGCGCCGGGCACACGGCGTGCGACGAGCACGGCTGTAAGAATGATGCCAAAGAAGGCGAGTGCGACGGAAGGAGAGCCGAAATCACCCTGGGTAACGAACGTCGCTTTGCTTGCGACCACGATTCCCGCGTTCTTTAGTCCAATGAAGGCGATGAAGAGTCCGACTCCACAGGTGATGGCTATTTTGAGTGAATAGGGGATGGAGTTGACGATTTTCTCGCGGACGCCGGTGAGCGAGAGGAGCAAGAACATGACGCCGTTGGCAAAGACGAGTCCAAGCGCTGATTGCCAAGGGACGCCGGCACCGAGACAAACCGTGTAGGTAAAGTAGGCGTTGATTCCCATGCCCGGTGCGAGGGCCAGTGGGAAGTTGGTCATGAAAGCCATCAGCAGCGTGCTGATCGCGGCCGTGATGGCGGTCACGGTAACCAAGGCCGCCTGCGGCATTCCTGCGTCCTTCAGAATCAGCGGGTTTACCGCGAGGATGTAGGCCATCGCCGTAAACGTAGTTAGGCCGGCCTGGAGTTCACGGCCGACGGTCGTCTGGTGCTGGTCTAATTTGAAGATTCGGTTGAACATGGGGAGAACGGAATGGCGGGTGCTGACAGAGATGCCGATTGCGCGACCGCCGGCAATGAGCGAGTTTAGCAATTCGCGCGCCATGAAAGTCATCGACAGTCACGTCCACCTCTATCCTTCCGAGCTCAACGCCGACCCAGTAGCGTGGGCGCTCAAGTGGGGCGAAGCCCACTGGGCCAAGCTCTGCACGCGCAAACGTAAAGACGGGGTGCCCGTCCAAGGCTTTCCCGACGTGGGGGAATTGCTGCGCGAGATGGATCGGGCCGGGGTGGAGCGTGCTGTCTTGTTGGGGTGGTATTGGGAGCAGGCTGAGACCTGCTTATGGCAAAATCGGTTTTATGGGAAATGTGTGCGAGCGCATCCTGACCGCTTACTCGCCTATGCCACGATACACCCCGGAGCCGGGCACTGGCCGACGCTGGGCGAATTACACCGGGCGCGCGACGAAGGCTTGGTGGGCATCGGTGAACTTTCGCCCCATTCGCAGGGCTACCGGGTTGATGATCCGGTTTTGCGCGAGGTGCTCACACTGGCGGCAGATTGGAAAATGCCGGTGAATCTGCACGTGACCGATCCAGCGAGTCGTCGCTATCCGGGGCGGGTGGAAACGCCACTGGCGGATTTTGTGTGGCTGGCGAAGACGTTTCCCAAAACGAAATTCACATTGGCGCATTGGGGAGGCTTGTTACCGTTGGTTGATCCAGAGGCTCGGGATTTGGAGAATCTTTTCTATGATACTGCCGCCTCTCCGCTGCTCTACGGGACAGACATCTGGGGCCGGTTTGCGGCAGCGCTGCCACCGGAACGCATCATTTTCGGATCGGACTATCCGCTCAACGTCTATCCTCAACTGGGGGCTGCGCCTGAGATGGCACGGTTGATCGCCGAAGCGCGCGCCGCCGGGGCGGGCGAGGCGACGCTGCTCGAAAATGCGCTGCGACTCTTCACTCGTTGAGATCAGAGTGAAGCTACTTTGCCCCGAAGATATTCAATGCCCAATTGACGACGGGACTTTGCGGATGGTTGACGATGATTTGTAGTCCACTGCTCAGGCCAGAGGGAAGCGTCACCGGCACGGTGAGCACAGGCAGTCCGCCCAAGCTCGCGGGGGCGGTGAGCGTGATGACACGCCCGCGGTTTTCCAAGGTGCACTCGGCCTTCGTCAGGGCAGGGCAGGGTGTCGCCGGGAGAATCAAGAAATCGTAGGTAAGAAAAAACTTGGTCCAAAGCAGTCGAACCGTGGTGAGCCCGAAATGAGCGGCGTCACGTTGGGCTGAAGTGAGTGCGTGGACGCGGTTGAGTCGCGGCCAAACTATGGGGTCATAACGGTCGCGAAACCGGTCGGCCCACGCCTTATGCGTCTCCCACGCCTCGACGGCGACCGTGGTGTGATAAGCGTCGACGGCGGGCGCAAAGCCATGGAGCAAGTCGTCGCGGGTGGCAGCATCGGCGGGGGGCGCAAGGCGATCCGCTGCGGTGCGGCAGGCGCGTTCTACTTCGGCGTCGACACCGGGCATCGCAAGGTAGCAACCGCGAAGACTTCGTTGGATCGTGCGCAAACCGGTCAGTGCGCCGATGGCGAGGCGCATGTCGGTGGCATTGGCGGTAAACCAGCCGGCCGTGTCGAAACTGGGCGAAAGCGGAAAGGCATCGCTGATCCAAGCATCGCGCGGGGTGAGGCGAAATCCGTAGAGGCCACACCAAGCGGCGGGCACGCGCACCGATCCGCCGGTGTCGCTTCCGAGTGCGAGTGGCACGATTCCGGCGCCAACGGCTGCGGCTGATCCGCTGCTCGATCCACCCGTGGTGCGGCCGGGAAATTGAGGATGTTCACAATCGCCGTAGTGCGGATTTTCACCGGTGATGCCGTAGGCGAATTCGTGGAGATGGGTTTTGCCCGCGAGCACGGCGCCGGTGTCGCCCATGGAGCGCACAAAGGCGCCGTCACGAGACGGCGTTTTGCGCACCTCGGGGAGAAACATCGAGCCGGCGAAGGTTGGCAGGCCCGCTGCATCGAAGAGGTCTTTTGCGAGATAAGGCACGCCGGCGAGTGGGCCGCCAGGCACAGCCGCCGCAAATCCTGCGGTGAGTTCCTCTGCGGGCAGCACGAGCGCGAGCGCGGCACGTTGCTGGGCCGTTGAAAGTAAAGTAGCCGCGCGGCGGTGCAGTTCGCGCGCGGCGGCGGACGGAGAGAGTTGCTGCCAGTCAGCGAAATTCACGGATGACGGATTGCAGTCCACGCGCTATGACGCAACCTTGCGGTGATGAAGCTCGCGGAAATAAACGCGGGCGTTTGAGTGAATACCATGCGCCTAGTCCGTCTTATTTCTTTTCTTTTTTTTGCCGTTTTGATTGCGGCGGGATGTGGGCGGGAAAAATCTGCAGAGCGATCGCCCGCAGGGGTCTCGCAGGATCGAAAGGTTATCTTTCAAAGTGACTGGTTCCCGCAGGCGGAACATGGGGGATTCTATCAGGCGTTGGCGAAAGGCTTTTATCGCAATGCTGGGTTGGACGTCGAAATCAGGCCGGGCGGTCCGGGCGTAAGCATTAAGGTGCCGGTCGCGACGGGTGACGTGGATTTCGGCATGAACCGCAGCGATGACGTGATGATGGTGGCGAGCCGGGGGCTCCCGTTGGTGATGGTGGCGGCCGTGCTGCAACATGATGCCCAGGCACTGATGGTGCACGCGGACAGTCCGGTGAAGTCTTTCAAAGATCTCAAAGGTCGCACGGTGACGGCGAACCTCGGGATGACTTGGATCCCTTACATTCAGAAAAAATATGGAATCACGTTCGAACTTCGACCCAACACCTACAGCCTAGCGGGCTTTTTGGCGGACCGATCCACGATTCAGCAGTGTTTCGTGACGAATGAGCCCTACTATGCCCAAGAGCAAGGAGCGCGGGTTCGCTCGCTGCTGCTCGCGGCGGCGGGTTATGACGTTTATCACACGATCATTTGCCGGCGCGATTTGGTTCGGCAATCCCCAGAAGTCGTGCGCGCGTTTGTGGCCGCATCCATTTTGGGGTGGCGAGATTACTTGGATAACGATCCCAAACCGGCGCATGATCTTATTCTGAGCCGAAACGTCCAAATGACACCCGAGCGTCTCGCCTTTTCGCGTGGGGAATTAATGCTGCGGGGGTTGGTCACGGGGGACCGCCAAATGGGCGAAGATATCGGCCAATTGTCTTTGCGGCGTTTGGCCGAGCAACTTGATGTATTATTGGAGCTAAAGGTCATGGATACGCCGATCGCGATCGCGTCCGTGGCAACGAGAGATTTTTTGCCAGTGGCACCACGGTGAAAAATATTTTGCCTACCGCCGGAGTTGGGGAAGTCTTTAGAGAATCAATTCTCATGAATCCTGAAGCCAATCTTGCCGCTCTCGGTCTCACGCTCCCAAATCCGCCGGCCGCCGCCGGCGCCTATGTGCCGACCGTGCGCACAGGAAATCTCCTCTACTGCGCTGGGACCATTGCTGTGTTCAACGGTCAACAAACCCATGTGGGGCAGGTCGGCAAAGAGCACACGATCGAGACGGCCAAAAAGGCTGCCGAAGTTTGCGCCCTCAACACGCTCGCAAATATCAAGGCAGCGGTCGGCTCGCTGGATAACGTCACGCGCATCGTAATGGTGAACGGCTTCGTCAACGCGGTGGATAATTTTTCGGATAGCCCGGCGGTCATCAATGGCGCGAGTGAGCTGTTTCTCGCGGTTTTTGGTGAGGCCGGAAAACACGCGCGCGCGGCAGTGGCGGTCAATGGACTCCCCCGGGGGACGACCGTCGAAGTGCAGGTCGTAGTCGAAGTAAAATGATCGGGCGGCTCAGACGAGCTGCTTGATCAAAATTTTCGCGTTGCGGCCGCTCTCTTCGTAAAGTTTGAGTCGCGCTTCAGGGAGGATATCCTTGGTCGACTCTTCGAATCCGACGACGTTGGTGAAGAAACCGAAGCTTTGCGTCGAGAGCGCGATGACCGATTTGACTCCGCGTTCCTTGGCCTGAAGCACGGCATACTCGACCATTTTCTTGCCGATGCCGCGGTTGTGGTAAAAAGGCATCACGTAAAGTGAGCCGACTTCGGCGAGCTGCGGCTTGTCGGGATAAAAATAGAGGGTGACGACAGCGATGATGTTCTCGTCGATTTCAAAGACGAAGAATTGATCGATGTTTTTCTCGATGGCCTGCTGGGTGCGGTTGATGAGTTCCTCGCGACGCACGGCGGCGCGTGTAAGGTTGTAGATTAAGCGGACGTCGCTCTTCCGGGCCTGCCGGATCTGTTGGTAGTCGTTGCCGTAAACGAGCGAACCCACGCCATCACTGGAAAAAATCTCGTTCAACAGGCTGTCGAACACACGGCCGTCGAGAACGTGTACACGCGGCGTTCCCGTTTCGATCGCCTTTACGGCGTGTTGGGCTTTACTGAGGCTTTCGGGCGCGATCCGGTTTGGTTCGCTGTCGATCAACTTACGGAGCGCATCGATCGAAATGTCTCGGCGGATGGCGTTGTCGATTTCGAGCCCGGCCTGCGAAGTGAGATAAATGATCTTCGTCGCGTGCAGTGCTTCGGCGAGTTCGGCGGCAAGGAGGTCGGAGTTTACGCGGAGGGATTTACCGTCGGGCCCGAAGCCAATAGGCGAAAGAACAGGGACGATCTGTTTTTCGATGAGTTCGGTAAGAAAATCGCGATCGATCCGCTCGACCTTGCCGGTAAACTGCTGGTCGACGCCCTTGATGATGCCGACGGGCAGAGCGCGCACGGCATTCGTGGTAGCGCACTTCAGCGCATTTTGGGTGAGGCCTTCGACGAGTGCGTGCGAGACACGTGAGGACGCCCGGATGGCAAGGTCTAGGGTAGCTGCGTCGGTGAGGCCGGTGCCGTCGGCGTTGGAGATCGCGATTTTGCGAGTCGTGGAGAGTTCGACGATCTGTTGGCCGATGCCGTGCACGAGCACGACTTTGATCCCGAGGGAGCGAAGCACCGCGATATCGACGAGGAGATTGCTGAAATTTTCGTCGGCGACGATCGCCCCGTCGATCGCGATAATAAAGATCTGACCTTGGAAACGCGGGACGTATTGGAGAATGCCCCGAAGGTCGGTAGGCTTGATCGTCGTCGCGGTGGCGGACGAGGCGGAAGAAGTTGAATTGTTCCCGTGGCCGATGCTCATCAGTTAGTGGACGGAGTTGTCGACGATGCGATGCGGCGCGTCAATGCACTTGCATCGACCACATGCGTGACGAGTGCTGGCCGGCGAGCGTGATGTGATAGGAGCCGGGTTTTAGTGTATTGCCGGGCACGGTAAGCAGGATGGCGTTTTCGCGCGAGCGGGCGAGGAGGCCTCCGGTGAGGAATTCAAAATCTGGCGTGATCACGATTTGCGTGTCTTTCACGTAGAGTGCGGCACCAGCGAGTTGCTGTTTATTGTCAGGGAGGGTGCAAGTGAATTGGATCGCGTAGGGTTGCGCCGCCGCCACCGATGGGGCGGCGGTGACGGAGAGAATATCGGAAGGGAGCAAGGGTTGCTGGACGAGGGTCGCCACGAGTTCCGCCGGAAGGCCGCCCAGTCCGGCCTTCGTCGCGGCGGCGATGGAGCCGTGCACGGGATCGGCAGGACGCTGGGCCGCCAAGGTGATGCGTTTGTAGCCGGCGGACAGCAGGCGCACGACGTTGGCGCGTTCCTGAGCATCCTGGTAAGGGCGGTAGGCAGGACCAGACTTCCGGTAGTGCAAATTGAGATAGGTGAACGGGACGAGCACGACGATGATCGTCACGATTACCCACTTCATGGGCCAAGGCTTACGATCTTTGAGGGCGTCGGACATCGGTAGTCGTGCATTAACCGGGAGGGCGAGGTGACTCGCAAATAAATTTGCTCCGGCTCGCCGGGACTGTTTCGTTGCCCGACTTCATGAAACTCTGGTCCCAGTATTTTATTCCCACGTTGAAAGAAAGCCCGGCCGACGCCGAAATTGCTTCGCACAAACTCTTGGTGCGGGCGGGGCTCGTGCGTAAGCTCGGTGGCGGCCTCTATACCTACATGCCGCTGGGTTTGCGGGTAATGCAGAAGATCACCCAGATCTGTCGGGAAGAAATCGAGCGGGGTGGGGGGATTGAGTTGGAAATGCCGCACCTGCATCCGGTGGAAAATTGGCAACAGGGGCCGCGTTGGGCGGCAGCCCGCGAGATCATGTTCCGCGCTGACACAGCGGGTGATGGCAAGCGAGGACCGCGCGAACCGGAATTCGTGCTCGGTCCGACGCACGAAGAAGTGATCACTCCTTTGGTTAAGCAGGAAATCACGAGTTACCGCGATCTGCCGAAGAATTTTTTCCAAATCGCGACCAAGTTCCGCAACGAAATTCGTCCGCGTTTCGGCCTGATGCGCGCGCGTGAGTTCGTGATGATGGATGCGTATTCGTTCGATGCGACCGACGACGGCGCAATCAAGAGTTATTTGGCGATGAAGGCGGCTTACGAGGCGTTTTTCCGGCGGATCGGGGTGCATGCGATCGCGGTCGAGGCTGATACCGGCGTGATGGGCGGCAGCTTTTCCCATGAGTTCATGGTGCCGGCCGAAATCGGCGACGACGATGTGATCTATAACGAAGAGAGTGGCTACGCGGCCAATCGCGAGAAGGCGACGAGTGCGCTCGTCCCGAAGGACTTGGCGGATGCTGCGCCGGTTGGAGCGCTCGACGAGTTTGCCACACCCGGAGCGGGGACGATTGCTGCGTTGGAGGCCGCGCCCTATTCGGTGCCGGCGAACCAGCAGTTCAAGACACTCGTCTACATGGGAGACGGAAAACCATTCCTCGTGATTTTGCGCGGCTGCGATGAATTGGAGGAAGCAAAGTTGGGTTCACTGGGCTTCACGCTTTTCCGGCCCGCGACGCCGGATGAAATCGTTCCGATCATGGGCGCGAAACCCGGTAGTCTCGGCGCGATCAAAGCTTCACTGAAGGACGCGAGTGCGTTTGCCGGGATCCTTGCCGACCACGCGATCCGCCTGATCGGCAATGGCACGACCGGGGCCAACAAAGACGGATTCCATGTGCGCAACGTTAACGTTTCGCGCGATCTCGCGGTGACGAAGTTCGGTGATTTCCGGCGCGTGCGTCCGGGCGAGCCCGATATCAAGTCAGGAAAACCATTGCAGGTGCGCCGCGGCATCGAAGTCGGCCATATTTTCAAACTTGGCACGAAGTATTCTGAAAAATTCGGCGCCGTTTACACGGACGACCAGAAGCAATCACACCTCATGGTGATGGGCTGCTACGGAATCGGCGTGAGTCGCACGATGCAGGCGGTGATCGAACAAAGTCACGACACCGATGGCATCGTCTGGCCGTGGAATGTGGCGCCGTTCCAAGTTTTGATCTGTGTGCTTGATCCACAGCTACCAGAGATGATGGACCTCGCCAAGAAACTCGCCGTCGCGGCCGAAAGTGCGGGCGCCGACGTTTTGGTCGATGATCGCGTCGAGCGCCCCGGCGTGAAGTTTAAGGATGCTGACCTCATCGGGATTCCGTTGCGATTGACCATTGGGAGCAAGGGATTGAAGGACGGCATCGTAGAGATGAAATGGCGCGCACAGAAGGACGTGACCAAGGTCCCGCTCGCGGAGGTAGAGGCGAAGGTAACCGCAGCGGTTGCAGAAAAGAAGGCGGCCGCTTCCCTGTAAATATGCCCGACCGGCACCTTCGCACCTCTCCGTCAGAGCACGTCGTGACTGAGCTTCAGCTTGAGGGAATCTGGCGCGTGGTGGTGCTGAATGATCCGGTCAACCTGATGTCCTACGTCGTACTCGTGTTTAAGAAGGTTTTTGGTTTCGACGATACGACTGCGCGCAAGCACATGCTGGAAGTCCACGAAGGTGGGCGCTCGGTCGTGTGGGTAGGGCTACGCGAAAAGGCGGAGGCCTATGTGTTCACGCTGCAACAATGGCACCTCTCGGCAGTGCTCGAATCCGATGAAGCGCATTGAGGTCAAACTCAGCTTACCGGTCGTAGCGCCGTTGTTGGATGTGATTCGCGATCTAGCTGACGGCTTGCATAAAAGGCTCGCGGCGCCAGTGGTGTTGAAGGACCTCGATGACGAGTTTCGCGATGCGTGGGAAGCGGAGTTGCTGAGTTCGCAGAAGGACGATGTACAGACCTTGCTCGCGCTATTCGACGACGAATTTTTCACGGAGGGCGTGGTGGCTTTTGATGAAGAGAACGCAGAGACAATTCTGAGGGCGTGCGCCGCAGTGCGGCTGCGTCTACGGGAGCAATGGCTGAAACCCGTTGGCGATGAAGCGCTGGAGTCCGGCGAGGTTGACATGATGACCTTGGAAAAATCTCTGCGAAAGGCGTTCATGTGCTACCTTTTTCTCGCGACCGTGCAGGAGCTGATTATCCAACACCTCGATTCGAGTATTTTGGAATCGTGATTCGCATTTGACGGCGAGGGTCGGTGACCTACCGTGAGAGCCGACACCCTGCAGTGTTCGAGGTGCTTTCAATAACTGCTCTTTGCCTTAGAATTATTACGGGAGCCAAAACCGTCGCGGAAGATGCTAGGCCGTCCATCGGAAAGCAGACGCTGCGGAGGAGGCGCCCACCTTAACCTAAAAAGGTCCTGAGCCTTTGGGCGCACGGCACAGGTGGGGTGTCACTTATTTATTCAGAATCTTCACTCATGAGTCCAACGGTCTACCCTATCCTTCACGTCAGCTCCCTGCTCGTGCTCTTCGGCTACACGTTTTATGCGTTCGCCGCGCCGGCCGAGAGCCGTAAACGCGTGCTGATGATCACGGGGATTGCTAGTCTGATCATGTTGGTGAGCGGTTTTGGATTGCTGAGTAAATTGCACTTGGGGTTTCCCGGCTGGGTGATCGTGAAACTTGTCTGCTGGCTCGGTCTCTCTGCGGTTGGTGGGATGGCCTTTAAGCGTCGCGAACAGGCGGGCGCCATCATGACGGTTGTTTTGGCGCTCGCGATTACTGCGGTGGTGATGGTCTATTTGAAACCGTTTTGACGGACGAACGCCGCGTATGACCGGGTCGCTATGCGGCGTGTGGGTAGATGATGCGGGGCGCGTTTTTACGACGGTGGTAACGGCCGACGGCGGACGAGAAGAACGGCTAGCTGCGTTTCGCCCGTTTGGCTGGCTCAACGATACGCCGCCGGACGCGAATCTCTACGGGATCACGCTTGAGAAACTGCAGGGACCGGGGCCGTTTGACCGGCTGGTGCATGCGGAGAGTCTCGGGGTGTTTGAGACCTTCACAAAGGAGGCGAAAAAGACAGCGATTGGGCTCGATGTCATCCGTCCGCTCGAAAGTCAGTTTCTGCTGCAACACCGCCAACGACTCTATCGGGACTTGAGTTTCGCGCAGTTGCGGCGCTGCCAACTCGATATCGAGACCGCTTCGGCGGATGGTGGATTTCCCGATGCGTCGCGACCAAGTGATCGCGTGCTCGCGGTCGGCTTGCGCTGTGGGGGCAAGGACCGGTTGCTCGTCCTCAGTGAGATGACGGATGCGGCGGAGAAAAAACTGCTGATGGCGTTCAATTCCGCCGTGCAGGAAATCGATCCGGACGTGATAGAGGGGCACAATGTTTTCAAGTTCGACCTCGATTATCTTCGTCAGCGCTGTCGGCTTCATCGCGTGCCGTGTGCGTGGGGGCGCTACGGACAAAAAGCGTCATTTCGAAATTCGCGACTGAAGGTCGCGGAACGCTGGATTGATTTTCCGCGCTGCGATCTCCCGGGGCGGGCAGTGGTGGATACCTATTTGCTGGTGCAGCTTTACGACATTACGACGCGCGAATTGACCTCGTATGGACTGAAGGATGTGGCGGTCTATTTCGGCATTACCGACGAGGACAGTGCCGAGCGCACTTACATTGCGGGTAACCAAATCCAGGAGGTGTTTACAACGGATCGGGCGCGTTTTTGCGCATATCTCGCCGACGATTTGCGCGAGACGGAGGGACTCGCGGATCAGTTGTTACCAACCTATTTCGAGCAAGTGCGAACCTTTCCGTTGATGTTGCAAGAGGCTGCCCTCCGCGGAGCGACGTCGAAGATCGACCTGCTGTTTCTCGAGGAATACTACCATGCACGACAGGCGTGTCCCGTGCCGCCGGAAGTGCAGCCGTTCGAGGGTGGCTACACCCGGAGCTTTCAAGAGGGAGTGTTCAAGCATGTGCTGCATTTCGACGTGGCCTCGCTTTACCCGAGCCTCTTGCTACATATCGCACGCAATCCGAAGAACGATACGCTCGGGGTGTTTGTGCCGCTGCTGCGGCGGCTGCGTGAGTATCGCCTGAAATACAAACAGCTCGCGAAGACCGGTGCGACCGATGACGAGCGCGCCGAGGCGCAGGCGCGGCAGGCAAATTTTAAAATTCTCATCAATTCCTTCTATGGTTACCTCGGCTTCTCCGGTGCGCGGTTTGGCGATGGAGAACTCGCCGCCGAAGTTACGCGACTGGGACGCGAGCTCTTACAGCGACTAATCGACGAATTCTCCAAGCATGGCTGCACGATTCTCGAGGCGGACACAGACGGAATCTATCTCTCGTCCGAAACATTTTTCGAAACCCCCGAGGTGCTGCTCGGGCTCGTCGCGCCGATCTTGCCGGCTGGCATTGAGCTCGAGCACGACGGGCGGTACGCGGCGATGTGGTGCTACAAGGCCAAGAACTACGCGCTCTATGACGGGAAGAAGGTGATTTTGCGGGGCAGTGCGCTCCGCTCTCGTGGGATTGAGCCGTTTCTAAAAAAACTGAGCGATCGGCTGATCTATTATTTGGTAGGGGCCTCGCCGGAGTCGCCCGTGCCGTTGGTCGAAGATTACCGGCGGCGTCTGGCGATTCGATCCGTGCCGGTGGCTGAATTGGCCAAGAGTGAGACGCTCAATCAAAATCCGGAAGCCTACGAACAGCTCATCGCCGGGGGCGGGAAGCCGCGCCGAGCTTCGGCGGAAGTCGCGCTGCAGATGACGCCGCGCCCCCGCATGGGCGAACGCGTGAGTTACTACATCACGGCGAAGGTGAAGGGGCGGACGAGCGACTGGCAACGGGCACGGGCGTTGTCGCTCTACGACGGCGCCTCCGCGCCCTACGATCCGGATTACTACGCCGACAAGCTCGACGATTGGCTGGAGCGGTATGGGAATTTCATCGGGGTGAAACCGCTCGGCGATGGTCAGGGTGAGTTGCTGTAGGTTGGGCATGAAAAGGCCGCGCCGGGTAGCGCGGCCTTGAAGAAGAACCGAGTGGGCGGTTCGGCGAACTAGCCCGATTTCATCAGCTCCAGCGGAGGTCGGTGCGAGAGAGCGGGAACTGGCGGACGCGTTTGCCGGTGGCGGCGAAGATCGCGTTGCAGATCGCGGGGGCGACCGGGGGTAAGGCGGGTTCACCGAGCCCGGTGGTGGGGTAGGCGGTCTTGAGGAAGTGGGTCTCAATTTTCGCCGGCGCGTCCGTGATGCGGATCATCGGATAGTCGTTGAAGTTCGACTGCACCGTGCGGCCGCGCTCGATGTTGAGTTCCTGATACATCAGTACGCCGAGGGCGTCGATGACCGAGCCTTCCACTTGATTCTCCGCGCCGCTGAGATTTACGACCTGCGCTCCAATATCTACGCCGGTGACGAAGCGGTCCACTTTGAGCTGGCCATCCTTCGACACGGTAACCTCGGCCACTTGGGCGAAATAGCCGCGGTGGCTGAAGTGGAAGGCAATGCCGGCGCCGGAGCCCTTGGTGAATTTCTTGGTGCCCCAGCCTGCTTTCTCTGCGGCGAATTTGAGCACGTTTCTCATGCGAGCGACGTTGTAGCTTGCACCGCCCTGTTTGCCTTTGGCTGCACCACCAGCATTGCCCGCTGGCATTTCGTCTTTGTCCCCGAGGAGTTCGAGGCGAAGTTCGAGCGGGTCGCGACCGCCGGCGTGGGCGAGCTCGTCGATGAAGCTGTGCATGACCCAAGCGAAAACACAGCTGCCAGGCGCGCGCCACGGGCCCATGGGCCAGCCGGTCTCGAACATGGTCTGCTCCGCGTGATAGTTTGCAATCCAACGACCGGGGAATTCGTCGCCGCTCAGGCTGCCACCGCTGCCGGGGCTGCCGCCTTCGCCGAAGGTGAAGCAGTGGTTTTTCCACGCGACGACTTTACCCTTGGCATCGACGCCACCCTTCAGGAAGTGGATGCCGCCGGGGCGATATTGATCGTGGCGCATGTCGTCCTCGCGCGACCAAGTGAGTTTCACCGGGGCGTTGACCTTTTGGGCGATGGCGGCGGCTTCGATCAGATAGTCGGCACCAATGCGACGGCCAAAGCCGCCACCTGCGCGGTTGAGGTGCAGTTTAATCTTATCCGGGGCGATGCCGAGGACGCGGTTTACCATGCCGGTGCCGATGGCAGGGATTTGGGTCGGTGACCAAATCTCCATGATGCCGTCATGCCAGTGGGCCGTGGTGTTTTGCGGTTCGAGGTTGGCGTGGGAAATGAACGGATAGGTATACTGGGCTTCGACGGTTTTTGCGGCGCTCGCGAGGGCTCCATCAGGATCCCCGTCCTTGCGGAGGGTTTTGCCGGGCTGGGTGGATTTTTCTTTCGCTTGGGTAACGAATGTCTCCCAACTCTCGTTCACGACTTTACCTTCATCCCAGACGATCTTGAGCTGCTTGCGGGCGCTGAAGGCGGACCACGTGGAGTCGGCGACGATAGCGACACCAGGCACGAGTTCTTTCACCTTGCCATTACCTTCAAGGATGAACGCATCTTTCACTCCAGGGAGGGTTTTGATTTGGTCCAAGTTGGCACTGACGACTTTGCCGCCGAACGCGGGGCATTTTTCGTAAACGGCGTAGAGCATGCCGGGCAGCTTTACGTCGATGCCAAAGAGTGATTTGCCGGTGACGATCTTATTGGTGTCAAACTGCGCGATACGCGTGCCGAGGAGTTTGAAGTCCTTCGGTTGCTTGAGCGTGACGGCGTCTTTCTCGGGGACGGCGAGCGTGGAGGCTTTGGCCACGAGTTGTCCGTAGGTAAGCTTTTTACCAGAGGAGTGAACGACCGTGGCTTTTACCGCACGACACTCAGCGGCCGGGACGCCCCAGGTTTGCGCGGCGGCTTCGACGAGCATGGTGCGGACGGTGGCGCCCACGAGGTGGAAGTTGTCGTAGTTGCTCGGCGTGGATTGGCTGCCGCCGGCACTCTGGCCGCCGTATTTCTTTTCGTCGAAGTCGCCCTGTTCGATGGAGATATCCTTCCACGGCACTTCGAGTTGTTCGGCGATGATCATCGGCAAAGACGTCTTCACGCCCTGGCCCATTTCGGGTTGCTTGGAGACAATCGTGACGGCGCCGGTGGGCGAGATGCGGACGAAGGCGTTCGGAGCGAAGTCGGCGGTGGCGGCAGCATCGGCAGCAGCAGCTGCGCCACCGGAGCGGATGTAGAAGGCGAGGGCGAAACCGCCGCCCGTGAGACCGGTGAGCTTGAGGAAATCGCGACGGCCGAGCGATTGGGCGGGAGTGAGTGTGCTCATTGGGCACCTCCTTTGCTGGCGGTCGTAAGGCCGGCGGCGAGTTTGATGCCGGCGCGAATGCGCATGTAGGTGGCGCAGCGGCAGAGGTTGCCGGCCATGGCACCGTCGATGTCCTCGTCGTTGGGCTTCGGATTATCTTTCAAGAGGGCGGCGGCGGTCATGATCTGCCCGGCTTGGCAGTAGCCGCATTGGGCCACGTCGAGATCGGACCAGGCTTGTTGCACGGGGTGGAGTTTGCCGGACTCGGCGGCGAGGCCTTCGATGGTAGTGACCTTCATTTTGCCGACGGTAGAGACCGGGGTCATGCAGGAGCGGGTCGGCACGCCATTGAGGTGGATCGTGCAGGCCCCGCACATGCCGACGCCGCAGCCGTATTTGGTGCCGACGAGATCGAGGGAGTCGCGCAACACCCAAAGGAGCGGGGTGTCGGAAGCCACGTCCACGTTGCGGGACTGGCCGTTCACGTTGAGGGTGTATTTGCTCATGGAAGGGGGAGAGATTGCTGGATTGCCGGGCGTGGGGTGGAGACGTTCTGGACGGTAGGAGAAACCAGTCCGTGGTCAACGAGAGAGGGCGTTTTCATCAGCGCTATTTCGCAGCGCTCCGGTGGACCACCCAATCGACAATTGCCGTGTCGTCCTCGCCCAGGTGCCAGACGAGGGTAAGAAATTCCGCCGGGAAAATATTGTGCTGCTCAAAGAATAAGCGGTCGCCGCCGCACCCAAACATGAGCGAAGGGGGGAGTTCGCCGCGGAGTTTAGCGCGCGCCTTGGGCATCAGGCGCGGAAGCCACGCCAAATCGCGGACGGTCGTAATCTTGGATGGAAGGGTGTCGGGATTGAGCGCAACGGCGGAGGCAATACCCTGCTGAACGTTGAGGAAATAGTCGCGTCGAACGCACTCAATCGCGAGGGCGGTTTCACCATCGGGGGCGCCGTAGTTGTTTCGGTCCTCGGCATAATCGTAAAGGTGCTGAGGTGTCAGGCCGTTCCCGGCCAAGAACGTTTGTTCTTCCGCTGAAAAGAAGTTCGCCGGGCCGCGCCGGCCCGACGAGTAGCGGGCGACGGCTTGCTCAAACAGGGCGTGAAAACTTCGGGCGAAATCGTAGTGTTTCATGTCGGCGCGACGGCGTCGGTGGAGGCGCTGCGCAGGGTCAGGCAGACGCCGGTCGGAAATCGATGAGGCGTTTGAATCGGTCGACTTTGTCGACGACGACTTCTAGCCGGCCGTTGAGGGCGAATGTCTTCTTTGTCTTGCGGCCGATTAACGCTGTGCCGTCGTCTGCGGGGACGTAGCGGTCGTCGGTGAGGGCGTTCGCGCTGATGAAACCAAACGTCATCGACTCAATCAGCTCGACGAAGAAGCCGTTGGGGCGAACATCGGTGATGACGGCGGCGAATTTGGTGCGCGGAGACTTGTCGAGTTCACGCTCGAAGAATTCGAGCAGCTTGATCTTCACACTCTCACGTTCGGCTTCGGCGCTGCTGATCTCGGTGAGGCTGATGTGCTCGCCGAGGGCTTGAATGCGCGAGAGATCGTAACGAGCGTTGCGTGCGGCTGGGATCGCGTGACCGGCGTGTTTCGCGAGGTAGGTGTCGAAGACGCGGTGGACCACGAGGTCGGCGTAGCGACGGATCGGGGAGGTGAAGTGGGTGTAATCGTTTTTCGCGAGTCCGTAGTGGCCGTCAGGGGTTGCCCGGTAGGCGGCCTTTTTCAGGCTGCGAAGCAGTTGGGTGCGGAGTGTGTAGCCCTGCGGGTGCGCCGCGAGGGTGACGAGAAGTTTCACGATTTCGGCGCGGACGCTGAGGTCGCCGACGGGAATATCGAACGAATCGAGCAGCCCGCGGAATTCCTCGAGTTTTTCAGCATCGGGTTCGTCATGGACGCGGTAGAGCGAGGGGAGTTGATGCGTCCGGGTCAAGCGGGCGACGGCTTCGTTGGCCGCGAGCATGAACTCTTCGATGAGCTGGTGGCTCTCGTCGTGCGTTATTTTCTCGAGGCGATCGGCGTAGCCCTTTTCGTCGACGAATATTTTCGTCTCGGGCATGTCGAGGTCGAGGCTGCCGTGGGCCATGCGATCTTTGCGAAGGCGAGCGGCGATTTTCCAGAGGGCGCGGCACCAAGTCTGAAGGTCGTGGAGCTCAGCATCGGAGAGTTCGCGGAGGGCGCGACCAGTGGAGCCGGTTTGGTGTTTTGCCGGAAGTGGCAGAGCGCGAATCTTAGCGAGGTCATCCTCGAACATAAAGGCGTAGGCCTGTTTGTAGGTGAGGCGCTTGCGGCTGCGGATGACGGTATTGGTGTAGGTGGTTTCGCGGAGGCGACCGTTTTTGGCGAAGGTAAGGAAAACTGCTTTGCACAGTCGATCTTGGGCCTCGACGAGGGAGCAGAGGCCATTGGAGAGTTTCTCCGGCAGCATGGGAATGACCACACCGACGAGGTAGGTGGAATTACCGCGGCGTTGGGCCTCGCGGTCCAAAGCGGTGCCGGGATGGACGTAGGTCGAGACGTCGGCGATGTGGATGCCTACACGGACTTCGCCGCCATCGAGTGGCTCATAGGAGAGGGCGTCGTCGAAGTCTTTGGCGTCATCCGGGTCGATGGTGAAGACGATCTTGTCGCGGTAGTCGAGGCGCCCGCGTAGCTCGGACGGGAGGACGCGATCGGGGATGAGCGCGGCTTCCCGTTCGACGTCGGCGGGGAATTCGGTGGCGAGATTGTGCTTTAAGAAAATGCCGAGTAGCTCGGCGCGGGGTTCATGGGTGCGGCCAAGGCGCGAGGTGATCGTGCCCTTGAGCGCATCGGATCGGTTATTCCACTCGGCCAATTTGACGACGACTTTGTCTCCTTCCTGTGGGACGGGTTTGAGGCCGCTCTTGGTCGGATCCCCGACGGCGATCTCATAGCTGAAACGTGGGTCGTCGGGTTGCACGACATATTCGCGGCGGCCTTTGCGGAGGTTGCCGACGATGGTGTCGCGGTCGCGCTCAAGGACACGGATGACGCCGCCGATTTTCTCACCTGGGCGGCGTCCTTTGCGACCGGGAAATTCACGTGCCAAAACGCGGTCGCCGGGCAAGGCGACACCGGTGTCTTCGGGGAAAACTTGGAGGGCAGGCTGTGCGTCCTCATGAAGCACCGCGTCACGAACAACGAAAGCGGAGCCGCCGGCGCGAAATTGAATCCGGCCGATCAGTTCGCCTTTTCCGAGCTTGGGAGCTTCCGCGGTCGAGTTGGGCGTCGGTGGACGGGACGGTGAGGGCGCCGAGCTGCGAGAAGGAGACTTCGTCGGAGGGGCTGCGGCGGCTGGAGCATCCGATACATGGGCCACATAGGTGTCAGGCGTCGTGGTCGCCGGAAATCCCGGGCCACGGCGCGCCGGTGAGAATACCGGGCGTTTTTCCGGTCCGCGTTGTGCCTCGGCCTTGGCGCCTTGAGGGGAAATACGGCCGTTGGCGGCCCGGAGAAATTGACCGCTTTTAAGCGCGAGTCGCACCTCGTGGGCGAGCATCGTGCGTTGCTTTTTGTTCAGGCCGAGGCGGCCGGAGAGCTCAAATTCGTTGGCGGGCTTGTAATTAGCGTCGCGCAAGTGGGCGAGCAGACGTTCACGGAGATTCATGGAGTGATTTTGAGACACGACGCGCGGCCGCGCTTTGGGATTGGCCTTAGGAAAGAGTCCGGCCTAACTGCGGGCGATGAAAATCGTCCACGCGGCGAGTGAGCTCTATCCCTACGTGAAAACTGGCGGCCTAGCTGATGCCGTCGCGGCTCTCGCGGGCTCACTGGCCGACAATGGGCATGAAGTGTCCGTATTCCTGCCCGGTTATCGCGCGGTGTTGGAGCACAAGGATGCGGTCGGGGCGGAACGGAAGCTGCGCCTGAAGATCGAAATGGGCGACCAGTTCGTGTCGGGGGACGTGCGCGTGTTCTCGCCTCGGAAAAATCTCCAGGTCTACCTGATCTGCCGCGAAGAGTTTTTTGACCGCCGTGCGCCTTACGGAAACGGCGAACGCGACTTCGAAGACAACGCGGATCGTTTTATTTTTTTCTGCAAGGGCGTGGTGGAGACCTTGCGCTTGGAGGAACTGCAGGCGGATGTGGTACATTGCCATGACTGGCAGGCGGCGCTTCTGCCCTTGTTGGTGCGAGAAGCTGAACGGCGTCATCGCGTGACGCTCGCGCTCAAAACCGTGTTTACGATTCATAACATCGCGTATCAGGGCCTGTTTCCAGCTACGACGTTTGGTCGCACGAATCTGCCAGACGAACTCTACCACATCGATGGTTTGGAGTATTACGCACAGGTGAATTTTATGAAGGGGGGCATCCTCTTCGCCGATCGAGTGACAACAGTGAGTCCACGCTATGCGCGCGAGATTCAGACGTCGGAGTTTGGCTGCGGCCTCGACGGCGTCGCGCAGACAAGGGCCGAGGATATTGTCGGCCTCCTCAATGGGGTTGATACCGCGATTTGGAATCCGTCGATCGACGCGCTTTTGCCGGCGCGTTACTCTCGGGCGGATTTAACTGGAAAACGGATCTGCCGAACGGAGTTGATGAAGCGGTGCGGTTTTTCCGCGAATTTCAACGGACCGGTTTTCGGAATGATTTGCCGTTTCGCGGAGCAAAAGGGGGTCGATCTCGTGTTGGCAAATCGCGACTTTTTTTTGAAAAACGAATGCCGATTGATCGTGCTCGGAGCGGGCGACAAGCGCATGGAAGCCGACATGCAATCGCTGGCCGCAGCGGCGCCGGGTAATGTCTCTTTAACGAGCAAACTCGACGAAGGGATGAGCCACCTCATCGAAGCCGGAAGCGATTTTTTCGTCATGCCGTCGCTCTTTGAACCGTGCGGATTGAATCAAATGTATTCGCAGGTATACGGGACCGTGCCGATAGTAAGTCGGGTGGGCGGGCTGATTGACACCGTCTGGGATGCGGATGAATCGCCCTCGACGGGCACCGGTCTGATGTGCGAGCCGAACGTGGCGAGTCTGCGCGATGCGCTTCAACGTGCGCTGATCCTTTATGCCGACAAGAATCGCCATTCGGCCGTGCAGCAGCGGGGTATGCTGCGCGACTTTAGCTGGAAAATGGCTGCGGCTGGATACGAAGAGCTCTATCGCGAGTCTCTGTGACATAGGGATTCACGAAGTCGAAGTTTACCACCGGTGGCACTTGCGCAACGGAATCAGCGTGTTTCTGTGCGACTGTGATATCCGCACCGACCCTCTTGTGGTTTAGGCAAGATTTGCGCCTGCAGGACAATCTTGCGTTGCAGGCCGCGGTCGCTCGCGGCGGGCCGGTCGTGCCGATTTATATATTCGATGAGAAGGGTGAGGGTAGGTGGCCGTTGGGCGCTGCATCTCGCTGGTGGCTACATCACGCGTTGGCTGCACTCGACCAATCATTGCGTGCGCGTGGTTCGCGGCTAATTCTGGCGAAGGGGGATTCAAAGGAAATTTTGCGATTAATTGTCGGGGCAACGGGTGCGGAAGCAATTTATTGGAACCGACGTTATGAACCGGCGGCAATTGTTCGTGATGGTGCGATCAAAAATGAATTCTCGGTCGGTGGACTAGATGCCAAGAGTTTTAATGGTAGTCTGTTGAACGAACCCCATTCGGTCGCCAACAAGTCCGGCGGGCCCTTCCAAGTGTTTACGCCATACTGGCGGTATTGCCTCTCGTTGCCGGTAGCTGCGCCGGTGAAATTTGGCGCATCCATTTTGACGGCGCCGACGAAATGGCCAACAACGCTCCACTTGGAAGAACTGGCGCTGCTCCCACGGGTGAAGTGGGATGCGGGTTTTTCCGCGCAATGGCAGCCCGGCGAGGCGGCTGCAGCGACGCGACTGAAGCAGTTTGTGGCGCAGCCGATCAATCTTTATGAGGACGAGAGGAACCAACCGGCTCTCGACGGCACTTCGCGGCTCTCACCTTGGTTGCACTTTGGCGAGCTTTCGCCGCGTCAGGTCTGGGGGGCGGTGGCAGCGAAATCGAAAGACTCCGGGGTGTTTCCATCGAGTAACGGAGCACGTGTTTTTCTAAGCGAGATCGGTTGGCGCGAGTTTGCCTATCACTTGTTGTTTCATTTTCCCCATACACCGGAGCAGCCGTTGAGAGAAGTTTTTAAGAAATTTCCCTGGGCGAGTGATCCCAGCGGGACGAAGCTGCAGGCTTGGGAACGAGGGCAGACAGGGTATCCAATGGTGGACGCCGGTATGCGGCAGTTGTGGCATACAGGATGGATGCATAACCGCGTCCGGATGGTCGTGGGCTCCTTCTTGGTAAAACATCTGCGTTTATCCTGGACGAGTGGGGCGGCGTGGTTTTGGGACACCCTGGTAGATGGAGATTTGGCGAGCAACACGCTTGGTTGGCAGTGGAGTGCCGGTTGTGGGGCGGATGCTGCGCCGTATTTCCGCGTGTTCGCCCCGGTGTTACAGGGGCAGAAATTCGATTCGAACGGAGACTATGTGCGTCGCTGGGTTCCTGAATTGGCCCGCATGCCTGCCGCGCACATCCATGAACCTTGGAACGCGCCGATGCACATCTTGGCACAAGCGGGGGTTCGGCTCGGTGCAAAAGATAGCTACCCATTGCCCGTGGTTGATCATGCGACGGCACGAGCGGAGGCACTAGCAGCGTTCAAGCAACTGCGCGCGTTTGGCGGAGAAATGCAGGGAGAAAACCAATAGCAAATAGAGCCAGGGCGCCTGACCGCGGCTGACCTGCGCAAAACTCGATTGAAGACCAATGCGCGGGTGACGGTAGTATGGATTTCGTCCTGCTATTTAGGACGGCTAGTTGCGAAATTAGGGAAACTTGATTGGCCGTAGGGGATGCAGAACGAAATTTTCAGCCGTAGTGTGAGGATTGAGCGACCGACGTCTGAGGTTTTCGCATGGCATGAACGACCGGGGGCGCTGGAAAGACTTTGCCCTCCGTGGGAGCGCGTTGAAGTCGTGGCGAGCGCCGGTGGCGTGCGCGATGGTTCGCAGGTGACGGTCCGAAATAGGGTAGGTCCCATTTGGACCGAGTGGAGAGTTCAGCACCGAGACTATGTCGCAGGAAAGCAGTTTCGTGACGTGCAATTGGGCGGACCGTTTGCGCAGTGGGAACACCTCCACCGTTTTGAGGCCGACGGACCTCGGGCTTGTGTATTGACGGACGAAATTGTTTATCGGCTGCCCGGCGGCACATTGGGCAAAGCTGTGGCGGGGAATTTCACTCGGCGAAAATTGGAAGCCATGTTTGCGTGGCGGCAGCACCGGACAAAGAGCGATCTCGAACTGGCTTCGCACTATGCGCCGGTGCGGCCAAAGCGCATTTTGGTGGCCGGTGCATCGGGCTTGGTCGGTCGTTCGTTGGTGCCATTTTTAACGACCCAGGGCCACACGGTGGTGAAGCTCGTGCGTCGACGCACGGAGGAAGTGGGAGCGGTCTATTGGAATCCGGGGACGGGTGAACTGGATGCGAAACAACTCGGAGAGATTGATGCAGTGGTTAATCTTTCGGGGGAGAATGTGGGTGCGGGTCGTTGGAACGCGACGCGACGCACCGCGATTTTGCGCAGCCGGATCGATACGACGAAGACGTTGGTGACGATGATGGCTAGGCTGGATCGTAAACCGGCGGTGTTCGTGAGCGCGTCGGCCGTCGGCTTCTACGGAGAGCGTGGCGATGAGGAGTTGACCGAAGAGAGTTTGATTGGGCACGGATTCTTGCCGGAAGTTTGCCTTGTTTGGGAGACGCACGCGGAAGGGGCGGTGAGGGTCGGGATTCGCACGGCACTGCTACGTTTTGGGGTTGTGCTCTCACCGGCCGGTGGGGCTCTGGAGAAATTGCTTCCCGTATTTCGCTTGGGGCTGGGAGGTCGCGTCGGCACCGGGCGGCAATGGATGAGTTGGATCAGTCTCGACGATGCGGTCGGTGCGATCTTTCACGCGGTGGTCGAATCGCGATGTGCTGGTCCGGTAAATGTTGTTGCTCCACAATCGGTAACGAACTCTGAGTTCACTCATACTCTGGGAAGGGTGCTCTGCCGACCAGCAGTTCTACCAGTGCCGGCCAAGATATTGCGGTTGGTCTTCGGTGAAATGGCAGATGCGACGTTGCTGGCGAGCGCGCGGGCGATTCCGGCGGGTTTGTCGAGGAGCGGATATGAATTTCGCCAGCCAACTTTGGAATCGGCTTTGCGGTCGAATCTTGGCAAGGAGAGGATTTGATACCGAAAAACTCTAGGCTTTCCAAACGCGGCAGGAGTTCTAGGTTGGTTCCTCCTATGGAGAAAACCTTTGTTATTTTTAAGCCTGACTGCATGGAAAAACGCCATGTCGGTACTGTGCTCGCACGGTTCGAGTCGGCTGGATTCGACGTTATTGGGTGCAAGATGACCCACTTATCCGCGGCGTCGCTCCGTGAGCATTACGCCCATGTGGCGGATAAGCCATTTTATCCCGAAATTGAGAATTTTATGAAGTCGCGGCCGGTGATCATGTTGGCCCTCCAAGGGACCAATGTGGTTCAGCGCGTGCGCGATTTGCTTGGGCCAACGGACTCACGCAAAGCACCAAAGTCCACGATCCGCGGTGATTTTGGCGCCGACATGATGAAAAATGTCGTGCATGCCTCCGACAGCGTCGACAACGGTAAAGCAGAACTCGCCCGCTTCTTCAAAGTTGACGAGCTTTTCGTGGGCTGAAGCAGCCCAGTTTCTGATCTCAAGAAAAGGTGCGCCGCAAGTGCTGGCGCGCCTTTTTCATGCCGGGAGAGCGGACATCCAACTCGGCCTTCGATGACCGGGCGCCGATCAAGGTTACTCGACGGTGACGGACTTGGCGAGGTTTCGGGGCTTGTCGACATCACAGCCGCGTTCGACAGCGATATAGTAGCTCAGGAGTTGCACCGGAATAGTCGCGACGATGGGGAGGACGGCTTCGTGGCACTCGGGGATGACAATAACTTCGTCGGCGAGGTCAGCCGGGAGTTCGACGTCGGCGGTGATGATTGCGATGATCAGGCCCTTGCGGGCTTTGATTTCCTGCATGGAGGAAATTATCTTGTTCAGGATCTCGCCACTCGGGGCAAAGAAAATGCTCGGGCACGCTTCGCTGATAAGAGCAATGGGGCCGTGTTTCATTTCTGCCGCCGGATACCCTTCGGCATGGATGTAGGAGATTTCCTTTAGTTTCAGTGCACCTTCAAGCGCGATGGGGAAAAGTGACAAGCGGCCCAGAAAAAGCATGTCGGTATAGTGAGAATAGCGTTGGGCGATGGCCTTGATGTGCGGGGCTTGCTCAAGGGCTTTGCGCACGAGATCAGGAGCGCCTTTCAGGGCTGCGACATAGGCTGTGCCAGCTCCGAAGCTGAGGTCGCGCATGCGGCCGATATAGAGGGCAAGCATGGCACCTATCAGGAGCTGCGAAGTGAACGCTTTGGTCGAGGCGACGCCGATTTCCGGGCCAACGTGCTGGTAGATGCCGCCGTCAGCTTCGCGGGCGACCGTGGAGCCGACGACGTTGGTCACGGCGAGGACTTTGTAGCCCTTGCGTTTGGCTTCGCGGAGTGCGGCGAGAGTGTCGATGGTCTCGCCTGATTGGCTCATGACAAAGAAGAGCGTGTTGCGGAAGAGCGGCGAGTTGCGGTAGCGAAACTCGGAGGCGTAGTCGCATTCGACGGGAATCCGAGCGAAACTCTCGATCATGTGTTCGGTCACCATGCACGCATGGAGCGCCGTGCCGCACGCGCAAAAAGTGAATCGCTCAATTCCGCGGAACTCGCTCGCAGAAATATTAAGTCCGCCGAAATTGGCAGTCGAGCCGTCTTCCGAGAACCGACCGCGCATGGCGTTTTCGAGCGCGCCGGGTTGCTCGAAAATTTCCTTCTCCATGAAGTGGGCGTAGGTGCCCATATCGGAGTCGGCGATATTCCATGTGACTTTGTCGACGGTCGGACTAACGGACTCTTGATCGAGGGTGGTAATCCGGAATTCTTTTTGAGTGAGGTGGACGATCTCGCCGTCCTTTAGGTAAACGACGCTTTGGGTGCGTGCGACAATAGCGGACACGTCGCTCGCAACGATATTTTCGCCGTCACCAAGACCAAGAATGAGTGGAGAACCTTTGCGCGCGGCTACCATTTCGCCCGGAAAATCGACGCAGAGGGCGACGATACCGTAGGTGCCCTCGGCGTGTAAAAGTGTCTTGCGCACGGCGTCGAAGAAGCGGTTTTCTTCGGCGACGGCTGGTTCCTTAGCATAGTGGTAGGCGATGAGATTGCAAAGGACCTCGGTGTCGGTCTCGGACGCGAATGTGTAGCCCTTGGTGAGAAGGAATTTTTTCATCGAGGAATAATTCTCGATGACGCCGTTGTGGATTAGAGCGATCTTGCCATCGCTGCTGACATGGGGGTGGGCATTGGCGTCAGTGACGCCACCATGGGTGGCCCAGCGCGTGTGGCCAATGCCGTAGGTGCCGTGGAGCGGAGCTTTCGCGACCTCTTTTTCGAGATTGGCGACGCGACCGATCTTTTTCACCACTTTGAAAGCACCGTTTTCCAGGATCGCGACCCCGGTGGAATCGTAGCCGCGATACTCCAGCCGTTTGAGGCCTTCGAGAATGAAGGGAGCTGCTTTTTGTTTACCAACGTAGCCGACGATACCGCACATGGTGAAGATTTATTGAAAACGTTTTGAGAAATGGAAATACGAGCTGAATGACGCTAAAAAATGATCCAACCGAAACTTGAGCCAAGCGTAAAGGATGCGGTCGGGTTTCCCTGTCTTCTCGTCATGGGGAAATCCTGGGGCTAGTCGAGGGTATGGCTGCGAACATGAAATAGAGAGGGGCGAGTCACGCGTGCATGCTTGGGAAGCGCCCAGCCACAGGCAGGTGTAGTCGGCATGGCCCACGCTAATCGACTATCCCATGCTGATCAACTCACTCAGACCGGCGACGACGGAGACTTCGGCGCGAAAGCCCAGCGCGGTGGCGGCGTGATCGGAAGAGCCGAGCGAGTGCACGATATCGCCAGTGCGCGGGGCTCCATGGAGGACGGCGGGCGCTGCAGGATAGTGGCGGGCAAACACGCCGACGACCTCGAGCAATGATGTAGCCCTGCCAGTGCAGATGTTGGCGACGCCAGAGGACACAGTAGGCGCGGTGGCGGCGAGGACGTTGGAGCGGGCGACATCGTGGACCGAAATGAAGTCGCGGGTCTGTTGGCCGTCGCCGTAGATCGTCACGCCTTTACCTTCCCGGTAGTGGCGGTCAAAAATCGAAATAACACCGGAATATGGGGAGGCAGGGTCTTGGCGAGGGCCGAAGACGTTGAAGTACCGTTGGCAACGGACGGTGAGGCCGAAAGCAGCGCCGTGGCCAAGCAAAATGGCCTCGGATGCGAGTTTGGCTGAGCCGTAGGGGCTAATAGGTTTTTTCTCGGTCGATTCGCGGATCGGAAAATCGGAGGTGTCTCCGTAGATCGCGGCCGAGGAGGCGAAGACGATGCGGGGCACAGCGTGCACGCGCGCGGCCTCGGCTACGAGGTGGGTGGCGTGGATGTTGAGGGAGAAATTTAGCTCCGGATTTGTCATGCTTTCCTGCACGCTGACGAGCGCGGCTAGGTGAATGATGGCTTCCGGTTTGACTTTGCCGACTAGCGAGAGGAAAGCGCTGGGATCGACAACGTCGACCTCATGGAACGTGAAGTTTGGCGACTTGAGCGCCGGGGCCAAGTTTGCGCGGCGACCGGTGCGGAAATTGTCGAGTCCCGTTACGCGGTGACCGGAGGTCAGTAGACGGTCTACGGTGTGACTGCCAATAAAGCCGGCAGCACCGGTGACGAGAACGTGTGCCATGGGGTGAGGCTTTCTGAAAAAGTGCTGGCGTCAACTCTGTGGCAGGCAAAGGTAGGGTTAGCGCAAAACCCCCGATTCAATTTTTCATATGACAACTCAAAAACGTGTGCTCGCGGTCATCATGGGCGGCGGCCGTGGAACCCGTCTCTCGCCTCTTACCCTTGAGCGGTGCAAGCCCGCTGTGCCGCTCGCCGGCAAATATCGTCTCGTCGATATCCCGATCAGCAACTGCATCAATTCCGACATCAACCGGATTTTCATCCTGTCACAATTCCAGACGGCGTCACTGCACCGCCACGTGCAAAACACCTACCATTTTGATCCTTTCGGAGGAGGGTTTGTGGATATTCTCTCAGCGGAGCAGACCGAAAAAAGCGCCGACTGGTATCAGGGAACGGCCGACGCCGTGCGGCGCAACCTGGTTCACTTTCGTGCTTTCCCGCATGATCTGGTGCTCATCCTTTCGGGAGACCAACTCTACCGAATGGACTACCGGAAAATCGTCGAACAGCACATCGCGACGGAAGCTGATGTGACGGTCGCGGCGATTCCGTTTCCTGTTTCGAAGGTGGCCGGGTTGGGACTGATGCAGGTGAAGGATGACCATTCGATTGAGCGTTTCGTGGAGAAACCCAAAGATCCGGCGGTCATTCAGAGTCTGACGCTCAGTCCGAAACTTGAGTCTGAACTGACGACGCCGTCGGACGAAAAACGGTGCCTCGCGTCAATGGGTATCTATGTTTTCAATCGTGCGGTGCTCGCGGACGCGCTAGCCGGGCCGCAGACTGATTTCGGAAAAGAGATCATCCCGGGGTTGCTCGGTAACAAGAAACTATTCGCCCATATTTTTGAAGGCTACTGGGAAGATATCGGCACGGTGCGCGCGTTTTTTGACGCGAATCTTGCGTTGGCGCAACCGTTGCCGCCATTCGATTTCTTCGACGCGAGCGAGCCCATCTATACGCAAGATCGCTACCTGCCTGCCGCCAAACTTAACAAGTGTGCGATCGACCATGTGGTAATTGGCGACGGCTCGATTATTACCGATTCGTCTCTGCATCACTGTGTGCTCGGCGTGCGGAGTTACATCGGGGAAGGCTCGGTGCTGGAGGATGCAGTCGTCATGGGGGCCGATTATTATGAGACGCCGAAACAACTTGCGGATAACGCTACTTTGGGCCGGCCCCGCATCGGTATCGGCGAGAAATGCGTCATTCAGGGTGCCATTGTCGACAAGAACGCGCGCATTGGCGCCGGCTGCAGTTTGATTGCTCGGGGCAAGGCCGACGGCACCTACCTGAACGGTGCGGTCGTAATTCGAGACGGCGTGTTGGTGGTGCCGAAAGGTGCCGTGCTCCCGGCAGGGACCGTCATCTAATGCAGGGGTTTTTGATATGCAGGGCGGCGCATTAGGGCGAGCCCTGCACCGATCAAGAATACTGAATAGAATGTTCCCCGGCTTAAGCCGAGAATCAGCCCCGCGTCAGGTTCGCGGAAAGCTTCCCCGATCATACGCACCAAGGCGTAGGCAATGAGAAACTCGCCACTGAGCCGGCCCGGAGCTGTGCGGGTGACGTCGCTGCGCCAAAAGCGCCACTGCATCAGCGCGAAGAGCAATAGACCTTCGAGCGCTGCTTCGTAGAGTTGGGACGGATGGCGGGGAATAATCAGGTGAAGGGGAGTATTCGGACCGGCGCTGTGGGGGAAAATGACGGCCCAAGAAACCGTCGCGGATTTTCCGTAGAGCTCGCCATTGATGAAATTTGCGACTCGTCCGAAAAATAGACCGATGGGCGCGGTTGTTACGATTAGGTCACTGACGTGAAGGAACGGCGCTCGGTGTTTTCGGGCGAAAAGCCAGAGCGCAATGACGACGCCGATGAAGCCGCCGTGACTCGCCATGCCACCCTCCCAGACGCGGAGCAGTGCGAGTGGGTCCTGAAAGATTAATTCTGTTTGATAGAGCAGGAAATAGCCGAGACGGCCACCAAGCATGACGCCGAAGACAATATAGGTAATCAGGTCACCGATGGTGTTCCCGCTGAAAGGTGAGCGCCCGGCGCGGTGATAACGATGCAAGAACCAAATGGCACCGGCGAAGCCTAGCACGTAGGACAGGCCGTAGTAGCGGATTCCAAACGAATCCGAAAAACGGACTAGAAATGGATCGAGATTATGGACCCAAAAGGCGAGCAGCATGACGGCAGTTTATGCGGCGACGGCTGGTGGCGAATATATTCGGAGGGCAAGCGAAGCGCTCAAAAGAAACTTGCCGCGTTCGCGCGTGACGACCGTAGTCAGCGGGATGAGCCAACTGCAACGCACTCCCTTGCGCGATTTCCATGCCGCGCATGGCGCCCGTTTGGTGGATTTCGCCGGATGGGAAATGCCCGTGCAGTATCGCAGCATCCTGGAAGAGCACAAAGCGGTGCGGCGTTCGGCGGGCTTATTCGATGTCAGTCACATGGGCGAAGTGGATGTCTGCGGTCCCGAGGCAGGCAAATTTCTGAACTATCTGGTGACAAACGACGTCACGAAGCTTTTTCCCGGCCGCGTGATCTATTCGCCAATGTGTTATCCGACCGGCGGTGTGGTGGACGATCTGCTCGTCTACATGCGAGGCGAAAACGAGTTTTTCCTCTGCGTCAACGCGGGTAACATTGCGAAAGATCTCGCGTGGATCCGCGACCAAGCGGCTCGGTTTTCAGTCACGATCACCGATCGGTGTGAAGATTATGCACTATTGGCCGTGCAGGGCCCCCGCGCGGCGGAGATCGTTCAGTCGCTCACCGGAGCGAAATTGGGATTGCTGAAATACTATCACTTTACGGAGGGCACGGTCGCCGGCGTGCATTGCTTGATCAGTCGCACGGGCTACACCGGAGAAGACGGGTTTGAGCTTTACCACGCGGCGGGCGATGCCGTGGGCTTGGCTGAGGCGATCATGGCGGCTGGCGCGCCGCATGGACTCGAACTCGCCGGTCTGGGTGCGCGCGATAGCCTGCGTTTGGAAGCGGGCTATCCGCTCTATGGTCACGAAATCACACAGGATATTTCGCCACTTACAGCCGGACTCGGATGGACGGTGAAATTGGACAAGGGCGTGGATTTTATCGGCCGGGAAGCACTCGTAGCCGAAAAGAAAAACGGTGCGCCGAACAAGGTTGTGTTCTTTAAGACGGGAGATCGCCGAATTGTGCGCGCCGAAACACCAGTGCTCGATCTTGATGGAGCGACGGTGGGTCGCGTGCTTTCTGGCACGCTTTCACCGCTCTTAAATGAGGCGATCGGCTCTGCACTCGTGATAACCGCAGCGAGCGCGCGGTCGCTCGTGGTCGATATCCGCGGCACCAAACTGAATTTGCATCTGGTCAAACCGCCGTTTGTCGAATTGAAAAAATCATCATGAGCAACGTTCCCACCAATCTGCGTTACGCGAAATCCCACGAGTGGGTGAAAATTGAATCCGATGGCACCGCGACTGTCGGAATCACGGACTATGCACAGAGCGCGCTTGGTGACATCACCTACGTGCAGTTGCCAAAGGTTGGAGCGGTGCTGAAGGCGGGCGAAACCTTTGGCGTGGTTGAATCCGTCAAGGCGGCGAGTGATTTGTATGCACCGATCGCTGGGGTGGTGATCGCAGTAAATACTGCGCTCGACAGTGCGCCGGAGTCGTTGAACACCGCTCCTTACGAGGGAGCGTGGATTATGAAGGTTCGGCCGGCTAATACGACCGATCTAGGCACATTGTTGGATGCAGGATCCTACGAGGAAATTCTTGGATAGTTGCGGACGCGCAGTGTTGCCGGAGCAGCGATAGAAACGAAAATCGACTGAAATCCGCCTTGCTCTTTAGCTGGGGGGCGTTTCCCTCAGCGAACCTAAAAACGGAGAGGTGGCTGAGTGGTCGATAGCGGCGCTTTGCTAAAGCGTTATACGTTTAACCGCGTATCGGGGGTTCGAATCCCCCCCTCTCCGCCATTTTTCTAACGAACCGTAAATCCGCCAGTTGCACTCCTGCCCAAGCAGGCGAGTGGTTGGATAATGCGAACTTTGGGGCAAGAAATTAAAGGCCGGGATTCCGACGTTTGACAAATAGGCTAGAGCGTGGACATATTGTCCTCCTAGTGAGGTTGATTAAACGAAGCACCCTGCGCCACTACGCGTCCCGGTTCCCCAAGGCCGACCGAGCGCTGAACGATTGGGCTCGGCTGGTGCTCTCCGGCAAATGGCACAGCCTCGTCGAAACCCGCCGCATGTTTCCTCACGCCGATCAAGTGAAAGTGAAAAGTGGGAGGACGGTCACCATCTTCAATGTGTGCGGCAACGATTTCCGCCTCATTACTGCCATCCACTACGACCGACAAAAGGTCTTTGTCCTCAATTTTCTCACGCACGCCGAATACAGCCGAAACAATTGGAAGAACCACCTATGAAAACCGCCACCCAAAGCTCAACGTCTTACGCGAAGATTCCCAAGACATATGCAGGGTTGATGGCGCTGCACTTGCTTCGCCCCCTGCGGGACCAGGTTGATGCGGACAACGCCGCCGAGATGATTGACCTGCTCGCAGGACACACGCTCAACGCCGAGCAGGCCGATTACCTCGACCTTCTGAGCGATCTCTACGAAAAATGGGAAAGCACGCAATTGCCCCTCAGCCGGGCTACGGGACCGGAGCTGCTGCGTCTCGTGCTAGCGGAACGCAACGAAGGGGCTACGAACCTCGCGAAACTTCTCGGGATTGATGTGTCTCTCGCCTATCGGCTCCTGCGCGGTGAACGGCAATTAACCGCCACACAGATTCGAAAAGTCGCAGACACCTACGGTATGGATCCGGTGGCACTTCTGCCGTGAACGGCGCGGGGCCTGAGGCGGTTATTAGCGCCACTTTGGTTCGCGTTGAAATCGCGTCTCCTCCGCCATTTTTTCTACCTGATCGATTCAAAGCCGTAAGCTTGCTGCGCTGAACGGGTCACGGTCGATGACGCTGACGGACTTGGGGCGGTGATTACGGAACCTCGTAGACTTCGACGAGGACTAATCCAACGGGATTGGGGACAGTTACAGGCGCGTTTGCTTGTCCACCGCCACCATTGGCGGGAGCGACGGGTGCTGCGCCGGCTTGCAGCGTGTAATTGCCTGCGGTGATCGCGGTAACCAGTGCAGCATCGGCAGCGTTCGTAGTCTTAAGCGGGAATGCACCGACCGCTGGGAAGACGGCGGTGAGCGTAGCGGTGCCGCCTTGCGTCCAATTGTTGTTCGTATCGACGGTCGTCCCGGCGGCGTTTAGCACTGATATGCGAGGGTCGGTAAGGATGGCATTGGCTGGTAAACCGAAGTCGCTCAGGCCAGGGCCTACCGCACGGACGAGCAGCGTGCGGGGATTGGCGCCTTGGATCACGATGCCGGGAACGAGGAGGTCGCCATCGCTGGCGATTTTCGCGAGGGTCGAGAGGTTAGTGAGTCGGGTGTTGTTCTTTGTAACATCGTAGACTTCGGCGAGCACATCGCCGATGGATCCGTTGACGCCGCGAATGGTCGCCGTGTAGCTGCCGGGAGCGAGATTGCTCAGGAGAACGGCGGCGTCGAGGTCACCCGCCGCGAGCGCGAACGCACCGACCCCAGCGGCGGCGGTGCTTATCTGGGCGGCCGTGGCGGTGCCGCCGGGCGCGTCCCATCGTTCGTTCGACGCGATCAGCTTGCCGGAGGCGTCGTTGACCTCGAGACGCGGAGCCGCGATGGCCGTGGCGACCCCAAATTTTGCGAGGGCGGGGCCGATGCCACGGACCAGCAAGGTCGCACGGTCGGTGCTACCGCCGATATTGAAGCCGAGGGTAAAGCCATCGCCAACAAACGATATTTTCGTGCGCGTGGACAAATTGACCATGCGGCCCGGGGTAGCGCCAGGAGTGCCGGCGACGCGGGCATTGAGAAAGGCGATCACGCGCGAATTGGCGTCACTAAAAAATTCCTGGTTCGCGGCGGCGACGGCGAGTTGGGCACTGATATCCGCCGTCCGGGTTCGGTAGGTTTCGGGGAGCGCGGCCGAAAGCACGGTGTTCGAAGGGAGATCTTTGGCGTAATTGTTCGCGTCGAGGAGATCGGCTGTCTTGAGGGCCGTGTGGACGGCAGTGGCGTCGGCGGCTGTAAAGGTCGGGGTAGTGACACTCAGTGCACGGAAGCGGCCAGGATGAACGGGCGAGAGTGCGTTCGTGAAGCTGGTCGACGGAAGGCCGCGACCGGCCATGAGTTGGGCGTTGGAGCGGGCGGCCGCGAGACCAACTGGACCGAGCACGTCGTCGTTGGCGGCGAGGGCGTAATATTGGGGCACTTTGGAGGTGACGGCGTAGATTTCGTCGCCGGTTGCGCAGTAAAGAACGACTCCAGCGACGGGACGTGCGGGCGTGGCAGCGGCAAGGAGGTTGGCAATGCGGTCAGCGGCATCGGCGCCGCTTGCAAGGCCGAGAAAGAAGACGGGTTTCGTCGCGGAGATACTGCCGTCTTGAACAAACTTGCTGAGGGCAGCGATGTGATTGAGCGCGTCAAAATTGTTGGCGAGAATAGTCTGAGGAGACCAAGTGCCTTGGTTGCGATTGATGCTGTTTAGCGCGGCGACGCCGTAGCCGGCGGCGACCAAGTCGCGGGTGAGCAGGGCAGCCTCCGGCGTGTTGAACCAAGAACCAGCGTTGGAGCCCGTGTCGTGAAGAAGGAAGACGAGGGCGGTAGGGTTCGCAGGAATGTAAGAGACCAAGGTCGTGCTGACGGCCGTGGGTGTTGGATTGTTCGGAGTGACGGCGGGCGTCTGTGGATTAAATGCGGTGGTAGTAACGGCGCTCCAAATGGGTGCAGCTTTGTAGGTGGCAGTAAGCGTGGTGGGCGTCGTGGGCACCGTAATCACAAGGTGGGACACGAAGGGGGCTTGGGCGGCATTGGCACCGAATACGGCGACATCGCCCGTCCAACGATCAAAGACCTGGCCGGCGGCGGGCGGATTGGCGAAGAGGTCGACGCGAGAATTTGCGTTGTAGGTGCCGCTGCCGTTGCCGTTGTTAATGGTGACGGCGGTGGGTGGACCGTCACCGTTGACGACGAGGTAGTAGTTAAGCGGGACGGTCACGAGGCGTTGGAGCGTGACCGCGCACGTGATGGTTTTCACGCCGGGTGTGCCGGGTCGGACGGTGATTTTTTCGGTGCCCTGGCCGGTGGTGATCGCGGCGTCACCGGTTACCGTCCAGCGGAAGGTGCGGTCGGCATTGACGGCGGGGGGGGCGGAAATCGTGACGGTGGCGGCGGTCGCGGCGGGGGTGCCGGCCGGCGTGGGAGCGGCGCTGGCTGGGGCCGTAATTGCACCGGCGAGGCTCGCCGAGATCGCCGTGACGTTGGCCGTAACGTTCGTGGTGGCGCCGCTGGCGGTTACGGCGACATTCAATGCGACGGTGCCGGACGCGTCGGCGACGAAATTGACATTCGCGGCCGTGGTCGATCCGACGATGTGGCCGCCAGTGATGGTCCATGCGTAGGTCGCTGCGGGGGTAGCAGTGGCGCCGCCACCCGCACCGGGTGCAGCGGCGGTTTGGTTCGGCGCGATTGCGATTGCTTGGGAGGTCTCACCGACGAGGACACCGGTGGGCGATATAATGCGACCGGTGTCGGCAGCGCCGCCGCCGTTGACGCCACCGCCGCCGCCGGGGAGAAAGCCCGCGCCGCCGTTAATACCAGGAATGGTGACGGCTCCACCGCCGCCCCCGCCGCCGTTGCCGCCAGCACCGGGGGTAACTGGCGTGACCGGGCGCACCGCTCCACCTCCCTGGGCAAACGCAAGTGAAGGGGCGAGTGAAACTACCGACCAAACGACAAGAGCGACGACGCGCGAAGCGAACAGGGGACTGCGAAGAACGATGGGATGGAGGGCCATGGTAGTGTGGTGTGGGACGCGAAATTTCGGAAATTGTTACAGGGTTTTTCGCGGCCGACAAGCACGCCAATGCGATCGCTGGAGACGCGATCAACGGTAGCCGAAGGGTAGTGTTTCGGGTGGGAATTGAAAGCCGCGGGTCGGCGGATCCGATGACCGGGATGGGCGACGGGCCGCGAGCGAGCACGCGGCCTACGGGACCTCGTAGACTTCGACGAGGGCCACGCCAGTGGTATTGTTGACGCCGGAGACTTGGACGCTGTAGCCGCCGGGAGGGAGGGTGGTGAGGAGGGCGGCGTCCCGGGAACCAGCGGGGAGAGGGAAAGCGCCGACGGAGGTGAAGGCGGTGGTGAGCGCGGTGGCTTGGGCGGGGAGGACGGACCAGTTATCGTTTTCGGCGAGCTTGGCGGAGGCAGAATTGAAGAGGGTGAGTTGAGGATCGGCGACCGTGCCGGGGACGTTGAAGGGCGGGGCGCCGAGCGTGGGGCCGATGGCGCGGATGAGGACGGTTTTTGCGGTGGTGCCGGCGATCGTGAAACCGACGGTGAGGCCGGTGCCGAGGGATTTGAGGACGGAAACGTTGAGGAGGCGGGGCGTGGCGGTCGTGAAGGTGTCGGTGGGCGTGGCGTCGTAGACTTCGGCCAAGACGAGGCCGGGCACTGCGGCAGCGCCAGTTGGAAGTGCGGGAGTTGAAGTGGAAGCGGAGATTTTGACGGAGTTGTCGCGGGTGGTGAGCGACGCGGTGAGGGCGGCGTCACGGGAAGTCGGAGACGCGAACGGAAAGGCGCCGACGGAGGTGAATGCGGCGGTGAGAGCGGAAACGGAGGTGGTGAGGTTGCCCCAGTTATCGTTTTCGTTGGTCTTGGTGGAGCCGGCGAAGAGTTCGAGTTTGGGGTCGTCGAGGGTGCCGCCGACGCCGAGGGCGCTGAGGGAGGGGCCGGCGGCGCGGACGAGGAGAGGCTTGGGGCCGGAGGTGGCGTTGCCGCCGATGACGTAGCCGAGGGTGAAACTGTCGGCGGAATCGGAGAGGGAAGTGAGGACGGATAGGTTGGAGATGCGGCTGATCGGCGTGACCGTGAGTGTGGCGGCGGTGGACGTAACGGAGCCAGCAGAGTTGGTGACAGAGACGGAGTAGGCGGCGGCGTCGGGGACGAGGGTGGATTCGAGCGTGAACGTCGTGGACGTGGCGCCCGAGATCGGCGTGCCGTTGCGGAGCCATTGGAAGGTGAAGGGGGCGGCGCCGGCGGGGGTGACGGTGAGCGTTGATTTTGCCCCGGCGAGGACGGTGAGATTGGCGGGGGCGGCGGAGATAGTCGGAGGAATTACCAAGGCCACTACGGTCAGGGTGGATGATGCGCTCGTAATGGTTCCCACTTGGTTGGTTGCAATGACTTCGTAGATGCCTGCATCCGAAGTTTGGAGTTTTGTCAACGTCAACGATACGCCGGTTTGGCCGGGGAGTGCCAAACCATCTTTTCGCCATTGGATGCTTGGTATAGGTTTTCCGGTTGCGGCAACGGTAAGCTGGGTGGCGTCCCCCTCCGTCGCCCTGACGTTCAAAGGCTGAGTGGCTATGGATGGCGCAAAATTGACGGTGACCTTCGCGATTGTGCTTCGCACAGTCCCATTGGGATTACTGACGATCACCTCGTAGTCGCCTTCATCCGAGATTTGGATATTTTTGAGTTGAAGCATAGCAACGGTTTGACCGGCCAGATTCGCGCCGTCCTTCCTCCACTGGTATGTTGGTAGTGGGTATCCCGAGGCGACCACAGAGAGCGTCACATCGGAGGATAGGGTAATGCTTACCGTCGAGGGTTGGGAAGAAATGATCGGTGCCGTTTGTGGAATTGGCGGTGGACTGACGGCAAAAGTGGCAGAAGCGCTGCCGTATAGATTTCTCGCTGTAACTGTATACGTCCCGTAAGTAGTGGCGGGAACGAGAATCTGGTAGTCGGATTCGCTGTAAGCCGGATTTGAGGAACTAAGTCGCGAAAAACTAACGCTAAACGCCGGTGAAGCCGGACCGACTGCTGTTACCGATGGGGGGGCGCCGTTAAGCCACACCACGGTGAACGAATAGACATACGTGGCGCTTTGGATATTGCTGCCTTTCGCTTGGATGCTTACCGGCACAAGCTGCGCATACAAAGGAGCCGCGATCGAGAGAAAGAGCAGTATCGTCTTCGCGAAAATTGAATGGTTTCTTGCGGGGCAGGCAATTGAGCGAGGCGAGAAGATTTTCATGACGAAATGCAAATGAGGACTGATTGGCGTTGGCGAAGGATGGGCTATCACGGCACTTCGTAGACTTCGACGAGCGCGGTGCCGGTGCTAGTCGTGGCGGTGCCGACGCCGCTGACTTGGGCGGTGTAGCTGCCCGGAGGGAGGGTGACGAGGAGGGCGGCGTCTTTGCTTTCGAGGGCGAGTTGAAACGCGCCGACTTGGGTGAAGATCGTGCGGACCTCGGTGGCGTTGGCGGCGGCGGCCCAATTGTCGTTACTCGTGATGGGCTTGTCGTTGCCGGAGGAATAGAGTTCGAGCTTCGGGTCGGCCAACGTGCCGGACACGCCGAAGAGTCCGAGCGTGGGGCCGATGGCGCGGATGAGGACAGTCTTCGTGCCGGTGCCGCCGACGACGAAGCCAGCAATCAGGATGTCTCCACCGGTGCCAACTTGCGTGCGGGCGGAAACGTTGATGAGGCGCGGGGTCGTCACGGAATAATCGGCCGTGGCGGTGGCATCGTAGATTTCGGCGAGGGCAATGCCGGCGGCGCCCGAGGCGGCGGTGATCTGGACCGTATAACTTCCGGCCGGGCGGGCGGTGGACAGAGCGGCGTCTTTGCTCGTCGCATTGGCGTAGGCGAATGCGCCTAGTCGCGCCGAGGTGGCGGTAATTTCGGCGGATCCGGCCCAGTCGTCATTCTCTTGGAGGACGGTGGTGCCGGTGAAAAGGGAGAGTTTGGGGTCGGCGAGCGCATTCGAGACGCCAAAGGCGCCGAGCGTGGGACCGACGGCGCGGAGGAGGAGCGGTTTGTTGCCGGTGGTGCCCACGCCGCCGATGGAGAGGCCGACGATGAGGAGCTTGTCGCCCGGGCCGGCGGTCGTGCGAACGGCGAGGTTGATGAGGCGGGCGGTGGAGACGGCAGCGGCGGTGACGTTGAGCGTGACGGAGCGGCTGATGATCGCTGCGCCCGGTCCCGTGACGAGCACCTGATAGGTGCCGGCGTTGGCGGTCTGCGTGGCTGGAAAAGAAAGGGTCGACGTGGTGGCGCCGGTGACGGCTACCTGGTTGAAGAACCACTGATAACTGAGCGGGCCGACGGTAGAGGCGGTGACCGAAAGAGTGGCGGCACTGCCGGCCGGAATGGCGGCGGGAGCGGTGGGTTGGCTCGCAATGGCGGGAACACCCGTGAGCGCGGTGGCGCGCCCGAGGCGGCGGAGATTTTGGCGATGAGTAGGCCACGGGCTGTTCGCGAGATTGGCACCAATTTGGAACGCGTAGAGTTTGGCGTCCACGGACGGCACGTAGAGCCGGCCGGAGGCGATGATGGGAGCGGCGTAGACGAGGCCGGCGGTGGCGTAGGTGCGGCGGAGTTTGCCGTCGGGTTCGAGGGCGTAGACGAGGCCATCGGAACTGCCGATATAGATCGCCCCATCGTCGGCGATCACAGGACAGGTGCCGCGGATCGTGTCGCCGGTCGCAAACTCCCATTTTTTCGCACCGGTGAGGATGTCGAGGGCGTAGAGTTTGGTATCGTAACTACCAAAATAAACGTAACCGCGATCATCGAGCGCAGCGGAGCAGGAGAGCAGGGATCCCGTATCAAAATGCCAACGTTCGGTGCCGTCGGGACGCAGCGCGAAAAAACGGCCGTCGTAGTTGCCGAGGTAAAGCGTGCCGTCCGCACCGATCGCCGGCGACGCATAGGTGGTGGAGCCGAGTTCGGCGCGCCATTTTTTCGTGCCGTCGGGGTTGAGGGCGTAAAGTCCGTTGTCGTCAGAGGCCAGATAGATCGTGCCGTCGGGGGCGATGGTGGGCGAGGTATAGGTGGCGCCCGGTATGGCGAATTTCCATTTTAGGGTGCCGTCAGGATTTACGGCGAAGAGCTGGCCGTTGTCCGATTTGGCGTAAATAATTCCGTCCGCGCTGATGGCGGGCGCTGTGCCAACGATTCCGCCGACGGAGTATTTCCATTTCAGGGTACCGGTTGGGTTGAGAGCGTAGACGAAACCGGCATCGTCACCGCAGTAGACCGTGCCGTCGGTCGCAACCGCGAGCGCGCCGGTGGGAAAGCCGCCGGTGGTCCCCGCGTAACGCCAACGACGAGTGCCGTTCGGATTCACTGCATGGACGAAGCCAATTTCGTCGCCGAAATAGAGGGTGCCGTCGGCTGCAACGGCGGGAGTGGTGTTGACGGGATCATTGGTGACATACTGCCACTCGGAGTCGTCGATGCTCAGCGTGAACGGACTGCCGCTGCCTGAGGAGGAATCGACACAGATATAGTAGGTGACACCGGCGATCGCGTTCAGGGTGACCAGGCTGTCGAAATACGGTCCGGTGTCGTCGTCAAAAGCCGCGAGCGTTAACGTGGCGAGGCTGGTGCCGGTATAAATGCCGACGACGGGATCGCCCGTCAGGGGAGGAGAGAAGGTGGAGAACTGATAGCGGCGAGTCGCCGGAGCAATCCACTTATACCAAAGCGTGAGGCCACGGGCATTACGGACGATGAGCGGATCACCCGTTTCGCGGGTGGCGTTGGAATTGTTGCCCGCGACGACGGCGGCGGGACCGGTGAGGAGGCGGGCGGCGGCGAACGCATCGTTGGCGGGGAGCACCGCCAATTTGAAAGTGACGAAACCTTCGGCGCCGTTTTTCCCGGCGAGGGCGAACGTGTAGGTTGTGCCGGCAGTGACATCGAGCGTGAGCGTGCCGGTGGCGCTGCTGGCGACGTTACGAAGGCCGGCGAGGGACGTGCCGGTGTAGACGGCGAGGACGGTTTCGATGGCGCTGCCGGTGGTGTTGAGCGTGAGTTTTCCGGCGCTGGCGGGCGCGGTCCACGTCCACCAAAGTGAACCGGTGGTGCCGGGGGTGCCGTGACTGGGTTCTCCGGCCTCGACCGTGGCGAACTGGTTGGATCCGCGGACCGAGTTGCTTTCTCCGGTAATGGTGGCGCGGCGCGCGAAATCGTCGTTGAAGGGGCGGTTGCTGGTGGAGGCGAGGGCGCGGGCGAGGTTGAGACGGCCGTTGGTGTGGACGGTGTGGTCGAGGTCGGGGAGTTCGTCGACCGAAGAGAGCAATCGGTTGATGAGGCTGCGGTAATTTTCGGTGGGAAATTTTTGTTTTAAGAGGGCAATCGCACCGGTGACGTGAGGCGCGGCCATGGAAGTGCCGCTGAGCGTGGCGTAGGCAGTCGTCGACGTGATGCCGAGGGAAAGGATGGAGGAGCCCGGCGCGGCGAGATCGACGAGGCCAGAGCCGTAGGTGGAATAGCTGGCGAGCTTGTCCTGCCGGTTAGTCGCCGCGACGGCCACGATATTGTCGAGGGCGTAAGCGGCCGGGTAATTGGGCGCGGTGGTGATCTCCTGGCTGTCGTTGCCGGCGGCGGCGACGAAGATGATGCCGGCGTCGCGGGCGCGTTTAATGGCGTCAAATTCTGCTTGGGAGAATGAGGTGGAGCCGTAACTGCCGTTGATGACGTGGGCTCCTTTCGCGATGGCGTAGTCGATGCAGGCAACGGCCGCGGCGACCGCACCGCGGTTGTTGCTGATGAATTTCAACGGCATGATCTTGGTTTTCCAGACGACGCCGCTGATGCCTTTGCCGTTGTTGCCCGACGCTGCGATGATACCGGCGACGTGGGAGCCGTGCCCATCGACATCGAGCGGTTCACCAACGAGCGGGGAGGTTTTGGCCACGGTGGCGTTCAAGCCGAACGCGTCGTCGATGTAGCCGTTGTTATCGTCGTCAAATCCGGTGCGGCCGTTGAGTTCGGCTTGGTTGAACCAGAGATTCGAGATGATGTCCTCGTGACTGTAGAAGAGTCCGCTGTCGATGATCGCGACGACGACGTCGGGCGCCTCACGCTGCAGCTCCCACGCGGCGGCGGCGCCGATGTCGGCCCCGGGCGTGCCACCGTCTTGGCCGGTATTTTGCAGGGACCATTGAGCGGTGGCGAATCTGGGATCGTTGGGAACGACGGACGTGTGACGAAGGAAGTTGGGTTCGACGTAATCGTAGAGCCCGGTGGCGGCGAGACGCTTGATGAGGTCGAGCACATCTTCGGTGCCGTCGCTCTCCAGCACGCGAAGGCCACCGAGGCGAGGATGGGTGCGAACGAGGCGTAGCCGCGACTGGTTCTCCGCGGGAGAGGCCGTATCGCTGGTGAGAGTGGTGCCGCTGCGAGGCTTGGCGAGCAGCGAACGGGCGCGGTAGCCGAGGCGGACCTCCTCCTCAGTGATTTCGCCTTCCGCCGCGACGACGCGGATGAGGCAGAGGAAAAACGCGAAAACGAAAAATATCGTGAGACGAGCCCAGGAGGGGGCACGGGGGGTGGTCATGATGGTTTCCTGAAAGGCAGGCGGCGCTGGCGTTTGAGAACACGTGTTTCCCGTAGCTGATTTTCCTGCGTAGTTCCGAGAAGCAGGCGCAAGTCTGACGAGCACTGCAGACAACTATGCGGGTGAATTTGGGTGGTGGGCTAGGGGACTTCGTAGACTTCGACGAGGGCGACGCCGGTGGTGTTGTTCACGCCGGAGACCTGGACGGTGTAGCCACCGGGGGCGAGCGTTGCGAGGAGTGCAGCATCTTTGGAGGTGGCGGCGGGCAGGTCGAAGGCACCGACGCTCTTGAATGCGGCGGCGAGCGCGGGCGTGCCGGACCAGTCGTTATTCTCGCCGACCTTTTCCGATTTATCGTTAAAGAGGGTGAGTTGGGGATCGATGACCGTGCCAGGAACGCCGAAGGCCGCGAGACCGGGACCGACGGCGCGAATGAGGATGGTCTTTGAGCCGGTGCCACCGACGGTGAAGCCCATGGTCACCCCGGTGCCGAGGTGTTTACGCACGGAGACGTTGAGGAGGCGGGGTGTGGTGGTGGTAGAGGAGGACGAAGGGGTGGCGTCGTAGACTTCGGCGAGGACTCGGCCGGTGCCGTTATTGGCCGAGGAGACTTGGACGGAATTGTCGCGCGTGAGGATGTTGGCGGTGAGCGCGGAATCCTTCGAGCCGGGGCTGGAAAAAGCAAAGGCACCGACGGCGGCGAGGGCCGCAGTGAGGCTGGAGGCGCCGCCCCAGTTGTCGTTTTCGATGGTTTTTCCGGCGGCGGTAAAGAGCTCGACCTTGGGGTCATCAAGCAGGCCGGTCAGGCCGAAGGCGCTGAGCGAAGGGCCGGCGGCGCGAATCACGAGAGGTTTGGCTCCGCTGGTGCCGGCGCCGCCGACGACGTAGCCGAGCGTAAAGTTTTCTCCGGCGGCCGGGAGGTCAGTCAGGATGGAGAGATTGATGAGACGGGCGGGATTGGCGGGGTTGCCGGCAATGATGGCGTTGACGGAGGAGAGCGGTCCCCACTCGAGCGGATACGCGCCGAAGAGCAGGCCGCGGGCTTGGAGGCCGATCGCGCTGACCGCGGTCGGTGAGAATGAAAACGTGGAACCGGAAGCGACACCGAGAGGTGCGGTGGCCGTGGCGGTTTGCACGCCGGTGAGCGTGAGATTGTCGATGAACCAGCCGACGAGGTTCGTGGCATCCGGGAGGTAAATTGAAGC